>Ga0214921_10002716_pt1 | contig 28224 bp, 31 predicted proteins | sample LL1505_MetaG_FD_177992 | JGI IMG/M metagenome (GOLD analysis project Ga0214921, IMG submission 177992) | Freshwater microbial communities from Lake Lanier, Atlanta, Georgia, United States - LL-1505 | ecosystem: Environmental > Aquatic > Freshwater > Lake | place: USA: Georgia | collected...
CCCAATCGGGCCAACCGGAGATACGGGACCAATTGGCCCAACGGGCGATACAGGTCCAACGGGTGATACCGGCCCAATCGGGCCAACCGGAGACACGGGACCAATTGGCCCAACGGGCGATACAGGTCCAACGGGTGATACCGGCCCAATCGGGCCAACCGGAGACACGGGACCAATTGGCCCAACGGGCGATACAGGTCCAACGGGTGATACTGGCCCAATCGGGCCGACCGGAGACACGGGACCAGTTGGCCCAACGGGCGATACAGGTCCAATCGGTGATACCGGCCCAATCGGGCCAACCGGAGATACGGGACCAATCGGCCCAACGGGCGATACAGGTCCAACGGGTGATACCGGCCCAATCGGGCCAACCGGAGACACGGGACCAATTGGCCCAACGGGCGATACAGGTCCAACGGGTGATACTGGCCCAATCGGGCCGACCGGAGACACGGGACCAGTTGGCCCAACGGGCGATACAGGTCCAACGGGTGATACCGGCCCAATCGGGCCGACCGGCGATACAGGACCAATTGGCCCAACGGGCGATACAGGTCCAACAGGTGATACCGGCCCAATCGGGCCGACCGGTGATACAGGCCCAACGGGCGATATGGGGCCAATGGGATTTGAGGGACCTCCAGGTGCTAATGGTAATAATGGTGTAAGTTTTATTTGGGCAGGAACTTGGAGTTCTTCTACAACTTATTATGCAAATTCACTTTATTATGATTTAGTTTATTATAATGGTTCAACCTATATTTCGATACAAGATAATAATATAAATAATAATCCAGAGTCTTCTCCAACTTGGTGGCAGATGGTAGCGCAAAAAGGTGCAACCGGCCCAACTGGCGCTACGGGCTCAACAGGTTCTACAGGTCCGACAGGAGCAACCGGAGCAACAGGTCCAACGGGTGCGGGTGGATCCTTGGGTTATTACGGATCATTTTATGATGACCAAGATCAGTCTGCAGCCGTCGCCGGAACGCCATATGCGATGATATTAGGACATGACGCCGAATATAGCGGAATAACTATGCAGAATGATCTATCTGGAAATCGAACCAGAATGACATTCTCAGCTGGCGGCGTTTATAATATTCAATTTTCAGCTCAACTGCATAATACTGGCGGCGGCGGCTCGGGGAATACTGTAAATATTTGGTTTAGAAAAAATGGGACAGATATACCTGAAAGTGATACAAAAATTACAGCACCATCTAATGCGCCATACGTTGTTGCCGCATGGAACTTTTTATCAACATTTTCCGCTGGAGATTATGTTGAATTAATGTGGATGACGGATAATACAAATATTAGAATTGAATATGAGGCAGCTGGTGCGTCTAATCCTGCAATTCCATCCGTTATTTTAACCGCCCAGCAAGTTATGTATACTCAGTTAGGCCCAACCGGCGCAACGGGTCCAACTGGACCAACAGGTCCAACAGGAGCGACGGGTCCAACTGGTGCGGCAGGTCAATCATCCTCATACTTTAATTATGTAGCAAATACAAGTGCAACCTCAGGAGATCCGGGCGCTGGATATATTTTATGGAATAATTCAACTCAAGCATCTGCAACTCAAATTAACGTAAGTCATCTTACAACTTTAAATGTTGATGTTGATATTTTCTTAGCACTTTTGCAAATTAATGATACAGTTATTATTCAAAATGCAGATGATTCAAGTCATTATCAGCAGTTTACAGTAAGCAATACGGTAAACCCAGGAAGTAACGACTATGTTAGAATTCCAGTTACATATGTAACTGGTGCTGGTGGAAACTTTATAAGTGGCCATAATCTTATTCTTGCAATTCAAGTTAAAGGTCCAACGGGAGCAACGGGTCCAACCGGACTAACGGGCGCTACCGGACCAACGGGATTAACTGGCGCTACTGGAGCAATAGGTCCAACGGGAGCAACAGGCGCAACGGGTCCTTCATCATTTTTCGTTGTAGAATATGACATAACAACTACTACAGCAAGTAGTTCGACAACAATTCCAACGGGTGCAAGGCCGATGTCGGTTAGTCTGCAAATTAATACAGCATATTCTGCAGGCACAACAATTTCTATTGGATATTCTGGTTCCACATCATTTTTGATGTCAACTACAGATAATTTGCCGGGAACGCTTGGAATTTATAGTATAAATTTGATGAATCTTTCTTGGACAAGCAATCCTGTTTTGGCAACAATTAGCGGTTCACCAGCAGCTGGAGCAGCTAGAGTTAGAGTTCTATATGCCGTAACGATAAATAGCTAATTGAGGTTTTTATGGGCGCAAATGATAATTATGTAAAAAATCTCATTTTTGGTGACGCTGGCGTTGCTCCATCTGAAGTTGGTGAATTAATTTATAATGGCGGAAGTTTTTATGTAAATACAAACTCTGGTGTTAAAAATTTACGAATATCAGACGCCGCTACTGGTTCTAGTTGTCAAATATTCACATCAAATGGAACTTGGACTAAACCATCAAATGCGAATATGGTATTTGTTGTCGCAATTGGTGGTGGAGGAGGAGGAGGGAGCGGTAGGAACGGATCAAATACCGCAGGATCGGCTCGTTACGGTGGAAATGGAGGATGTGGCGCAGCTGTTATTAGAAGTGCAGTTATTCCTGCTGCATTTTTAGCTGCAACAGAATCTGTTACGGTCGGTACGGGCGGCTCCGGTGGAACAGCAATAAGCGGTTCTTCGGTTAACGGAAATCCGGGCTCAACAGGTGGAACTTCAACATTTTCATCTGGAGCTACGGCTATTTCTGCGGCTGGTGGAGCCGGAGGTGTTGGTGGCACAAATGCGATTGGTTCAAATGGATCCTCGACTCCAAGTGATTATTCTACTGTTGCAGATGGCGGGGGCGGTAGCGCTTCAAATTGGATTTCTCAATCATCTATTGGTGTTTTTTCGCCGGGAGGGGGAGGTGGTGGAGGTTGGTTAACTTCTGCGAATCCGGGGGTCCCTCAACCTGGTTTTGCGGGAACAAGTATTGCGATAAATATTGGAACAACAATAACAGGAGGCGCACTTGGCGCTCCGGGTGGCGCAGGAGGTAGCGCTCCAGCTAACTCTGGGTGGGGAGGTGCTGGAGGTGGAGGCGGAAACGCTGGATCAACCGGTGTAAATGGTTCGGTTGGCGGCGCAGGTGGCCTATATGGAGGCGGTGGAGGCGGCGGAGGCGCAGGAACTAACGGAACAAGTTCTGGTGCCGGAGGCGCAGGTGGAAACGGTATAGTTATAGTGTATACTTGGTGAAAAAATGACTACTCAAAATACAAACGTTTATAAAAAAATTTCACTTATGTCAAGTCAAGTCAGTGGATTTGAAGTTGTTACTATGCCGTCTGTAAATCTTGACTCTAATACGTTCACGCAAGCAAACGGCGCTTTAAGATCGCCAAATTGGCCAAGCAATTATCCTATTAGCATTACATCTTCCACCGTTTTTGCCGGACTAACAGGTGTATCGAGAACGATAAGCGGAACGGTTACGTTAGAAACATTTGATCATATTAAAATATTAGATGGTTCGGGCTTAAGTGGATCTCCGTTATTAGACGCATCATCTTCAATTAGCGGATCTTCTTTAAATTTTTCATTTACATCAACTCCGGGGCAAACATTTACTGTTGTTTTCCGGTCGGATTCTTCAACTACATTTTCTGGTTTTAATTTAAAAGTTACTGGATTTCGATCTGCTACGAATTTATCTGAAGCCGGAATTATTGAAAGCCAAGGAGGCGTACCTTCAGCTAGAGATGCTTCCGGAACATTTGTTTTAAGACAGGCAAATATGGGCGCAGCAAATGTGCAAATATTTACATCAAATGGCACTTGGACGAAACCAAGTCTCGCTAATACCGTAAGAATATTTATAATTGGAGCAGGAGGCGGAGGTGGCAGCGGTCGCCGTGGAGCCGCTGGTACAGTAAGAGGCGGTGGTGGAGGAGGAAGTGGTGGTGCTGTTGTAAGTTATGTAACAATGCCTGCTTCTGTTTTTTCTGCTACTGAATCGGTAGTTGTAGCAAGTGGCGGATCAGGTGGAACTGCAATTTCGATTGATGATACAAATGGTAATGCAGGCTCTACTGCTGGGGTAACATCATTTTCTTCTGGGGCAACTTTAATTAAAGCTTCAGGCGGAATTGGAGGTGGTGGAGGCACCACGCTTGGCGGATCTTCCGGAACTTCTGTTGCGGGTGATTATGGAAATAGTGGAAGTGGGGGCACGGGAGGAGCAAGTGGAGTAGGAGTAGCGGCATCCGCTGTAGGTTTCGTTACAACTGGTGGTGGCGGTGGAGGTGGAGGTATAAGCTCTTTGAACTCCTATTTTAGCGGAGGGTCAGGCGCGGTACCAAGTACATCGCTATCTTTATTTAGTTCTTTTTCTAATGGTGGAAACTCTTTGGTGGGCTCTGCCGGTAGTTATGTTTTAGATCAAACCGGAATGTCTGGATTTGCAGTTTTTCAGGGTAGACCAAAAGGTGGTGGCGGAGGTGGTGGTGGAGCTTCAAATGCTACCACTCCGGGCGCAGGCGGCTCTGGCGGAAAATATGGGGGCGGCGGAGGAGGAGGTGGAGCTTCTCTAAATGGTGTAGCCTCTGGAGCGGGGGGCGCTGGTGGTAATGGTTTAGTTGTAGTTGTTTCGTGGTAAGAGGATATAATGCCAAACTCTAATAATAATGCTAATCGAAATATAGTTTTCGGTGATTTTACAACGATAAGTCAGTCTTTGGGGGATATCTTTCAAAGTCAAGGCAGTCTTTATGCTGCAGATGCAGCTGGTGCATTTAAGTTGGCAACTCAACTTCCAGCTTGCAATATTCAAACATTTACATCAAGTGGAACTTGGGGAAGGCCATCTGTTGGAACTTGGACTATGGTTATGATGATTGGCGGCGGTGGCGGAGGGGGGAGCGGAACAAGAACGACCGGCGCTATTGCTGTCGGTGGAGGAGCGGGTGGCGGAGGAGGCGCTGCTGTAATTAATGCATTTTTTCCAACAAATACTTTAGGTCAAACAGAGCCTGTGGTTGTGGGGGCAGGAGGCGCGGGTGCTGGATTAAATACGGGTGCAACTGGAGCTTCAGGTACTTCCGGTGGAACAAGTAGTTTTGGAACGAGCCCAAGTACCGCCGGAAATAATGGTGGTTCAGGAGGTGGTGTTTATATTCGTGCAACAGGTGGAGGATCAGGTGGCGCAGCTACTGGCGGTTCTTCTGGAGTTGGAGAATTTTCTGACTCAACTGGTGCAAACGGTTCGGCTACTGCGACGACTCCAACGACACCTACTGCATCTGTTTCTTATGGTGCGGGAGCGGGCGGTGCAGGCGGAGGTCGGGCGGCAGCCGCAGTTTCAGCAGCAGGAGGGAATGGAGGCTCTGCTGGTAGCGCAATTGGTGCGCTTGCTGGAGGAACGGGCGGAGCGTCTAATGCTTCAGGTTCTGGGATAAATGGAAACCCAGGAACTTCTTCAACTGCTGGGTTTATTCGTGGTGGCTCTGGGGGCGGAGGCGGTGGTGCCGGAACGGGAACTGGCGCTAATGGTGGAAATGGTGGAGCCGGAGGAACTTATGGCGGTGGAGGCGGCGGAGGTGGTTGCGTTTTTTCTGCCACAGGTGGAGCGGGTGGAGCCGGAGGCGCTGGTGGGGATGGTGTGGTGGTTGTAATTACTTGGTAAATTGGTAAAATATAAAACCACAAGGAGAGAAAATGAATAATGTAGAACGTTGGGCCATTTGTTACAATAATGTTGTTGAAAACATTTGTCTCTGGGATGGCGTAGAGTATTCAGAAGAAAATCCAACTGCATGGACGCCTCCAGCCGGAGCGCAAATGATTAATATTGAGAATATATTTTGTGACATCGGATGGGTTTGGAATGGCGCTGAATTTACTGCTCCCGCTGAGGGAAATCCAACCTAATCTCTAAAAGAGAGGGGTTAAATGGAGCGATCTGAGGTAAAAAGCGCAATTGAATGCCTAGCTTCTTGGGCGGTAGACAAAGGATATCACGTTTCTTTTGAGAAAAAAGGTGAAGATTCTATTTGTCATATTTCAAAACAAATTGAAATAAATAATTCCATGCCCAATGAGATTCAATTCTACAGATTGCTCCATGAATGCGGCCATGCTTTAATATTTGAAAATGGCGGCAGCATCGAGTTCAAATCAAAAGATTTGGACTCGCCCGATAATTCAGATAAAAGAACTTATATTGTTATCGAAGAAATAGAAGCTTGGAAGCGTGGTCTTACATTAGCCAAACGCTTGAAGCTTCCCGTTGATGATAAAAAATGGGAAGCCGCAATGATTTCAGCGATAAAGAAATATATTAAATGGGCGGCGAAGGTCTAGTTATCTAAATCGTCTTCGTCTGATTCTTCTGTAAATAAATCAGCGGTCATCATATCTTCATCAAGAATTTCTACACCAGATTGAATCTTAATTAGATTATCTGAGCCGAGAAATTCTCCGATGAGCGCATTTATTTTTTGAAGAGCTTCTTTCTTATTCACATAGTCAACTTCGTATGCACCTTGGATAACGAATTCGACCATAAATTTTTGCTTTTCCATTTGCCAAAACTCCAATGCGTGATTACAATAACTGTGTTCACCTTTATTCTACTTTTTAATTAGGAGAAAAGCTTGGCAAAATCAAAGAAAAGAACCGGAGCAAAACCGGTCGAAGTTAAATTTAATGATGATAATCATCATCAAAACGATTCAGTCAATTTCTTAAAAAATGAAGAAGCGACTCAGGAATCGCAGCCGTTTTTAATCTTGGAGAAGGTTGCGAATTTTAAAAACCCGCTAAATGAAGCCGTTATTGTTGAAAAATTTGAGCAAATTGAAAAAGGAGAAAGAATGAATACTGTAAAGCTTGTAAAACTAACTGAAGATGCGAAAATCCCAAGCCGAGCCAACGATACGGACACCGGATATGATTTGACTTTTATTGGCGTTGATAAGATTGTTGGTGATGTAATCTTCTTTAAGACGGGAATCTCTCTAGAACCACCCGCTGGAACTTATTTTGAAGTATTTCCCCGCAGCAGCATCAGTAAGTTAGGTCTATCTCTTGCTAATTCGATTGGCGTTATTGACGAAGCTTACCGTGGTGAAATTCTTGTTCCAATTCGCGTTCATCACAATCTATCGGGCGAAAATATTAAGTCAACAGAAGTTTTTGCTTCTCCGATCATTGAAATGTTTGGTCAAAAGCTAACCAGCATGACGGGTATTGCTGCTTCAATTCTTAAAAATCAGCCGCGCATGACTCAGCTTGTTCTTCGCAAGCGTTTGGATTGCCAGTTTGTCGAAGGGGAAGTTTCGGAAACTTCTCGTGGTGCCGGTGGTTTCGGTTCATCCGGCTCCCGCTGATACTAATTAAATTATTTTGATTGTGGAGAAGTTATGTTCGATAAAAAAGCAACAATTGAAAATTTAATTAAAGTTGCGGATACATTAGATCAACTTGGTATGGAATCGGATGCTGATTATATCTCTTCTATTATTGAAAAGATTGCTCAGCAGGCCGAATCTGCGCCAGCTGAAGTTCAACCTGAAGGCGCTCCAGCCGAAAGCGGCGAATCTGTAAATGTCGAAGAAGGTTCTTCGGAAAATATTGTAATCAATATGTCTGATGACGAATCTGTTTCGGATTTCGAGCGACAAGTTTATAAAACTATCATTGAGGGTTTGCAGGGAGATTTGATGGAGTCAGACGAACAGCCTTGACAGATCTCTAAACTTGGTTAGATTAAGCCGTGAGTGAAAGCTTGCGGCTTTTTCTTTTGGGAGTACAATGCCTCTAGTTATCGTTGAAAGTCCAAATAAGATTCCTAAGATTAAGAAAATCCTTGGAGCGGATTATGTAGTTATGGCATCCGTTGGTCATATCTACGATCTTGAAAAGAAGGATATGGGGATTGATATGGAAACTTTTACTCCTCGTTATGTGGTCAACGAGGGTAAGAAGGATGTTGTAAAGAATATTAAAGCAGAAGCAAAGAATCATGATACAATTTACGTTGCAACCGACGATGATCGAGAAGGCGAGTCGATTGCTTATAACTTAAAAGAAATTCTCCCGGAAAAGGGGAAAAAGATTGAGCGTGTGGTTTTCCGAGAAATCACCAAGAAGGGCGTAGAGGAAGGTCTTAAGAATCCTGTAGGCTTTCGAGAGAATATTTATAACGCTCAGCAGACTCGCCGCATGACCGACCGAATTGTTGGTTTTAAAGTTTCCCCTGTTCTTTGGGCAAAAGCGGGAATGGCGGGAACTTCGGCAGGAAGAGTTCAATCTGTTGCCTTGAAGTTTATTGTTCAGCGAGAAAAAGAAATCCGAGCATTTACCCAAGAAGAATATTGGGAAATTCATTGTGATGCGGGAGGGTTTTCTTCTCAACTTTGGGCGGTAAAAGGAAAGCAGGCAGATATTAAAGACAAAAAGACGGCAGATGCTATTGTTGCCGATTTGCTTGCGGGAGACAGGCTCCTGACCGTTTCAGAATACGATAAGAAGAAACGCTCACGCTCTCCCGCTCCGCCCTTCACAACCGCCTCTCTGCAAAAGGAAGCGGGGTCTAAATTCGGGTGGACCTCAAAGCGAGTTATGGATGCCGCTCAAAATCTATTCTCCGCAGGTTTGATTACTTATCATCGAACGGACAGCGAGCGTATCGACCCAGATAAAGTAAAAGATTTGCGTCAAAAGATTGAATCTGATTATGGTAAACAATATCTTTCAAAAGGCGTCCGTCAATATGGAGCAAAAGAAGGCGCTCAGGATGCGCACGAAGCTATCCGTCCAACTTACGAATCATCATCCTCTTTGGCTCCAGATGAAAAACGACTTTTATCTCTAATCGATGCCCGATTTGTTGCCTCTCAAATGGCTGAAGCAGAATTTGAACAAGCATCTGTAAAGCTTGTCGGTGTTGGAAAGAAATATCCTTATAGTTTTAAGGCTAGCGGGTCGGTTCAGACTTTCGATGGCTTTCTAAAGGTCTATGGTTCATCCAAAGAAGATAATGTTCTTCCTCAGATGACGGTTGGTCAATCATTTACAATTGATGGTTTAACCCCATCTCAGCATTTCACAAAGCCTCCCGCTCGTTATACAGACCCATCTCTAGTTGAAAAAATGGAAAAAGAAGGCGTTGGTCGTCCTTCTACTTACGCCGCAACAATTGAAACGATCTTAGATCGTGGATTCGTGGAGCGAGACAAGAAAACTTTCAAGGCAACCGAGATTGGAATTATGTGTTGCGATTATCTTGACGCATTCTTCCCCGCTTTAACGAGTCCGGAGTTTACCTCTCAACTTGAAAATGAGATGGATAAAATTGAGACAGGAAAGCTTGAGATGCTTAATACCTTAACTCAATTTCGTGATAAACTTTATGATGATGTTCAGAATGCTAAAGCGGGAGATGTTCAATCCCTATTTCTCTCCGAGCATAAATGTAAAGATTGCGGCGAATCTATGGTTAAGAAATGCGGAAAAGGCTCTGTTTTCTTGTCCTGTTCGACCTATCCAAAGTGCGGCTATACGGTAAACTTCGGTGAAGATGGAAAGGTAATTGAAAAAGAAGTTCAGACAGGTCAAGCTTGTCCAAAATGCGGCAATCTAATTGTTTTAAAGACCGGGAAGTTTGGTCAATTTTATTCCTGTTCATCATCCAAGGAGTTCTGCGACTTCAAGGCATCCGTTGGTCAGAATGGTGAAATGATTGAAAAGAAAAGGGTTGAAACTTCTGAGCATAAATGTCCTAACTGTTCTTCTGGTCGATTTGTGAAGCGAGAATATAAGGGCAGTTTCTTTTATGGATGCTCTGGCTATCCAAACTGCAAGACCTCAGCTAAGATTGCGGATGATGGATCGCCAATTGAAGTTAAAAACCAAACGGAATCGTCAGGCAAATCTTTTCCAAAGAAAAGCGGAACAAGCAAAAAGTCGGACGGACAATCTTGCCCGAAATGCAAGACCGGGGTAATGGTAGAGAAGTCTGGAAAGTTTGGAAAGTTTATGGCTTGCGATAACTATTCTAATGGCTGCAAAAACACTCAAAAGATTTCATAAAAGGAGAGCGAGATGAAGTTTAAAGAAATTGAAGTTAAGTATTGGGCGAGCATTTCAAAGCAGGAATTTCATCGCCGCATCAATAGCGCCACGCAGAGGTACGTTCAATCCGATTACGTTGTATCTTGCGATGATTATTATATCTTAAATGGCGCAAACATTTTGGATAAGCCACACTTTGTTCGTTTTCGCAAAGGTGGAGAGCGCCAAGAGTTGACGCTAAAGGTTAAAGAGCAAGATAATGTTGTTCGGGCGGAAATTAATCTTGATGTTTCCGGAAATGATGACGCCGCCGTTGTTGAGTTTTTAACCTTAAGCGGCTACAAGAAAGCTTTTCAAGTTTACAAAGAAGCTTGGATTTGGTATTTTGAAAATTGCGTTTTATCTTATTACACGTTGTCGGATGGTCGAAACGTGATTGAGATCGAAGCTGAAGGATACCATAACGAAGCGGAAGGTCTGCTTACGCTCGAAGAATGGCATAATAAATTAAACTTAAGCACAGAAGTTCGAGAAAATCGCTCTCTCTATGAGATTTTTACCGACGCTTTGGCGGAAAAGAAGTAAATTAATTCTATAGCAACAGGAGATAGCGTTGCGAGAATTATTTCAGCCTTACCTTAGGGATTCGATAAAGAAGAGCGGAATAAAGCTTTCCGAGCAAGCCGAGGATTATATTTTAAATGTCTTGATAGAAAATTCAAGATCAGAGAAATATAATCCAAAGCTTGTTGTTGCGGATGTTTTGGTTTTAGCCGCAGCATCATACAAAGTGGATGAGCGATTTCGGTTGTATATCGAGATTGGCGATTACTCTTTGTTCTCCGCAGGCTTCTTTGTTGAAAATTTAATGCAAAGAAGCGCCGGTATTGAATATTATTTAAATGCCGGGGCGGCTTCTTATGACTTAGCTTATTCTATTTGCGGAAACAATGTCTTTAAGGAGTTGTCCGATAAGTATTGTGAGACTGCATTGATGCTGGGCGATATGTCGGATGAATTATTTTCAAACAAAATGGAAAAAACTGTTACTATTTTCGACTGTTGGCGCAACAATAAAAGTGACTTCTTAAAGAAGAGACTAGCCAGACTAGGGCTATTTGTGGATAAAGGATTTTATAATGAATGAAGAGAAGGCGTCCGTAGCAGTTTTAGTAAATGGTGAAGGAAAAGTTTTAATTATATTGAGAAGTGATCGGGTTGCAAGCTTTCGTGGGTTCTGGTGCTTTCCGGGTGGTGCAGTTGAAGCTGGAGAAGCTTTAGACTCCGCAGCCGCCAGAGAATGTAAAGAAGAAACAAATTTAACCGTAAAAGCAAAAGATCTTATTTTTATTGGTGAAAAGTTCGCAAGAAAAGTGAATGTCACGTACTTTGTGACTGATAAATATTCTGGAAGTATTAAATTAAATCCAGAAAGCACAGATTATAAATGGATTGAGCCGGAAGATCTAGATGATGTAATGATGATCCCGCTTCCTCAGGATATCATTTTGTCTATTATAAATTACTGTAGAAACTAACCTCTCGTTTATCGAGAGGTTTTTTCTAATTTAGCAATATGGTCAGCCTCTTTTGAGAATCCAAGAGCCTCCAATGAGGTAGAGAGTGCTTTTAGATTCTGTGAGAGGCTATTCTTTTTCATTTCTTCTTTTGCGAAATCTAACGCTGCTTGTTTATCATTTGGAATGATATCTGAATAGATAGCATCTAAAATCTTATCAAACGTATCGCCAATTGATTTGCCTTTTAGTCCTATTGCTTGCAAATCATTTCCCTTTACAGGTAAGGAAGATATAGAGAAAGGAATCGCCCCAGATTTGAATTCTGAAATTTCATCGGATAGGAAATCTTTGACGAACTCAGAGTCGGCAAGAGTGGATGTAATTTTTAGAATTTTGTTTAAGCACCATCTTCTGGAACGAGAGTCAGATAGGTCATGCTTTACGAGCATGGTTAATCCCGCAATTTCTTTCTCGGTAGATGTATCTCCTTTTAGATTCTCCTTGAAAAACTTCGCAGGCTCATCTGTGAATGGAGAAATCAAAAGAAAGCAGAATTCGCTTAGGCGGGTGACTTTATGAAACAAATCAAATGAACCTGTAAAGTCTTTTTCGAAAATTCCTTTGTATAAGCCGCTATCTACAAGAAGTTGAGCGCCAAGCTGAGGGTCGCCTTTTGATACTATCTTTTCAAATTCAATTAGGACTCTTTCTTTTGAAATTTGAGAGATATCTTCGGCTCTTTCTTGGATTGCGGAGAATGTGCGAGGATCAATAGAGAAAGAAAATCGTGAAGCAAACTGAATGGCTCTAAGCATTCTTAGAGGATCATCAGAGAAAGCTTTCGGGTTGGTGAGTCGGATTACTTTTTGTTCAATATCGTTTACGCCGCCGAAGGGATCTTTAATTTCGCCTTCGGGGTTTCTTGCAATAGAATTTATTGTAAAGTCTCGGCGCTCTAGATCTTGTTCGATAGGAAGAAACGGATCGGATGCGACTTCAAATCCTTTATGGCCATCTCCGGATTTTGTTTCCGTTCGAGGTAGGGCGATATCGATTTCTTCCTCTCCTGGCGCTTTGAATTTAATGATTCCAAAGCTATCGCCAACTTCATTTACTTTGCCGAAACGACCAAGGATTTGCTTTAAGCGCCAAGATTCGACTCCTGTGATGAGGATATCCAAATCTTTTGATTCTTTTCCAATCATAGAGTCACGAACGGTTCCGCCGACTTGCCAAATTTCGCCGCCGACAGCTTTTACCGCTTCGTAGAATGGAAGTGATTTTAGATCAGTCATTAGTTCAATCTCTCACTTTTTTATCTGCACAGGCTGTAGCGAATGAATCCGGTTTGGTGGTGCATTCATATCCCTGTGAACGTACAATAATCTCTAATTCGCTGCAGTACTTATTGCTAGAAGATCTTTTTGTTTTTCCAACATCTAAATGCACACCAAGCTTGCCTTTAACAACGCCTTCTAATTGAATGGCCATTTCAATGCTGGAATAAGTTTCATGAAGCAAGCGGGAACGTAAAGTTGGAAAATCTCGTGCATCTAGAGAATGCTTTTGGTAGAAAACCTTTGAACCGATACCGTAAGCATGAGCGCATATGCAGGTAACCACATCTACGCTTTGTTTTCTTACTTGGGAATCTGTTCCTACTGAAAATTTATAACCAAGAGAATCTAGCTTTTTGCAGGTTTCAAGGAATTCATCGAAGGTGTAATCATTTCCGCTAAAATCTCGAAAGCCTTTTTTGGTCATTTTCGCCTCTTGGATTGCTATTTTTCATGCTACTATTGTTCTATCGAAAAAATAGCCGATTTTCGGTCGCCCAAGAGAGGTTCTTATGATTAGAAAGCTGAAAGATGGTAGATATAGAGTTCTCAGCGAAAAGGGAAGAAACATGGGAACTTATAAGACAAAAGGCGAAGCGAAAGAGCGTTTGAAAAATATTGAAATGTTCAAGCATATGAAGAGCAAGGCGGATGACGGTCCTCGTGGTTTCTTTCGACAAAATTTAGATTATGGCGAACGAGAAAAAGTCTTGAAAGAAAAACAAAAGCGATTAAAGAGAAAAGCTGCTGTGGAGGAATTGTTGAAAATCGCAAAGGATAAAAAGTTTCCGATTCCAAAAGAAATTTACAAAGCTATGAAGGATAACAAGCTAATTTCTATTGGTAGATTGAATCCTATAAGAAGAGTTGTTCTTGCTCAAGGATTTATTACTCCGGAGCAGGTAGAGTTTTTAAAAGAAGCCACGTTAAAGATTTCGAGGATGGCTAAGGTTGCTTCAATGAGCGGCTCTGAAAATTCTTTTGAGCTCACTCTGCGGGCTCTTGGCGGAAATAGTTTTATAGAATGGATTAGAGGCTTGAAATGAAAAATGAATTAGAGCGATTGGTTAAAATCTCTGACAGTTTGGACAAAGCGGGAAAGTTTGATGAAGCAGATCTTCTTGATCAGGTTATTCAAAAGATTGCCGGCGATGTAATTGACCTCGATAAATATAGAAAGCACAAACAAGAAGGGGATAAGGTTAAACGGGAAGAAATTAAGGGCGAACTTATACCTGTAAAAGAATTTCTTATTGAGGCTTTAAATGAAATGCTTATGGAATCGACTATCTCTATTCAATTAAACGAAGACTTGAAGTCAAATTTTCATGAAATCGAAGATTTTTTAACAAAAATTAAGCAAAATAATTCAGACATTGAATTGACAAATTCTATAGATGAATTGTTTGCAAAAATCCAAGAATCATTAAATTTAATTTCTGATTCTATTGAGGCTCATAGAGGTCTTGACCGAATCAGAGAGGGTTTAAACAAAGCGGCGGAAGGCGTTGAGCATATTTTAGCGGAAGAAGAAGGAGATTATGATGTTTAATAAAGTAAAAATTGCGCAGATTATTAAAGAAGCGCAAGAGGCTGGCGTTGACGGAGCGGAAGCTTCAAAGATTCTTAACGAAATGAAGTCCGGACCTGAAGCAAAATTTCTTCAAACTTTTTGCGCTCTAGAGGCGATAGCTGCACTTCATCAGCACGCACATTGGAACGTTAAAGGTGAAAACTTTTATGAAGATCATCTTCTTTTTGAACGTCTCTACCACAATTCAACTGGAAGCTTAGACCGTTTTGCGGAAAAGCTTATTGGTCTTATTCAAATCCCGATTCCTGCGATTTTAACTTCAAAGAAGATTTCTGAATATTTAGAAAAATGGTCTTCTGTCGATGGTCAAACAAAAGGTGAGATCCTCGTAAAAGAAGCTCTTGCTGCGGAAAAGGATGTTATTGCTCTATTAAGGGAATTATCCGATGAATTGGATGGTTCTCCATTTAAAACTTTGGGGTTTGATGACTTGATTGGCAATATCGCCTCAGTTCATGAAGAATCTCTTTATCTTCTTCAACAACGTTTATCATCTAGGAGTTAATATGCGCGTAGATATTCTAAAACAAATTGTAAAAATTGCAAATGAACTTGATCGAAAAGGCTACTACAAAGAAGCCGACGAGTTGGATAAGATTGCAATGTTTAGTGGGTTCAAAGATGGAGAATTGGAAGAACTTATTGACTCTCCTGCTGAAAGGCTACATGAAGCTGAACAGATTGATGAACAACGTGAAGCTGAGAGACTCGATAATGAAGAGTCTGAAGCTGAGACAACCAATGAAGAAGAAGATGTTTTAGATGGACTTGATAATGAATTTGATAATTTATTTGATGTACATCTAGAAAAATTAAAGGAAAACCCGGAAGTTATTACAGAATTAAATGAATTTATTGATAGTATATATAAAAAACTTGAATTACCACATGACTCTGACGTTCCATTTGCCGATGATGGTTTTGGTAAAACTGCGGCGAAAAAGAAAAAGAAGCCTGTGGCGAAAAACAAGAAGCTTTGGGCTCGCGCCATAGCTGCCGCGAAGAAGAAGTTTGATGTTTACCCAAGTCGCTATGCGAATCATTGGGCATCAAATTGGTACGAAGAAAAAGGCGGCGAGTGGGAGTAGGCTAATAAAATAATTGCTAAATAATAAAAAGCCCCTCTTCGCCAAAACGTTGAGGGGTTTTTTATTGCAGAATATTAATTTATTTTAATTTCAAAAGAGAACTTTTAGATACAGCGCTCAAAAGAGCTTTTAATGTCGAAGGAACGATCGTTGGCGTTTTAACTGCAGCAACAGTAGGCGTTAAACTTTTTGAGGTCAAATTTGAGTTAGAGATTGAGGAAATAGTGGGAGCAATATAAGAGCCCGATATTTGAGATTGAGCGATCCCGTGAGCGATATCCCAAAATATTCCAGCGTCTTTAACTCCCCAATTGGCAGAGATAGAGTTAAATGTAACTCTATCATTTTTAAGAGCTTCAATAACAGGTTTAGCGAAGCCTAGATTTTGAGAAGATTCTTCGGCTGTAACTTCTAATAGTTTATTCGCTCCATCGCCAAATCCATCCCTTCCGGTTCCATAAGTTTTAACAACTTCGGCGGTAACAGAAAGCCATAAAGAATCTGTAATAAGTTTTGAGTCGATTTGAGTTGCAGATGGAATTGAGGCGGTAGCTTGTTGTTTTGTAAATGTAGAAGAAATCAAATTTCGCAACTTTACCATTCCAGCGTAATCGTCGGAAAGAACATCGCCTAATTCTTTTTGAGATGTGTCTTTTACGCACTCAAATCCAGAATCAATTACATTACGAACAAGCGAATAAGAAGTTTCGGCTTCTTTTACTGTAAAATCAGATGGACGATTCTTTTCTATAGACTTTTTGAATGCATCAATATCTTCATTTAGAGTTGTTGATAGCAATTTCATAAAACTATCTTTATCTATTTTATCAAATTTGCTTACATCAATAGAAATAACCTCTCCTCTTCTGGAGTTAATTTCAGAAACAGTTGATTTTGCAATTTGTCTGATGAAAACAGAAAATTTAAAATCAAGCGAGTTTATATCTGAAGGTGGTTTTTCTAAAATTTGTTTTAGCTTATCGTTATCTGACAAATATGTAGCGAAACCACTTAGAGTTTTTAAATCATAAACGCTAAGCCCGCGAGAAGATAGAGTCATTTCTTTTTTTATAACATCGCGAGCCTTATTTGTTGTAAGAGTTAAAAGTTCTTCATTTGAATTATTTGAAGTGCCAATATCGGAAGCGGTATAGCTTTTAGAGGCTTCATAATTTTGGCTTGCCAATTTTGATTCTAAAAAGTTTGAGGCGGCAGAATGAATTAGGGCGGAGATCTTACCTTCTGTTGTCTTTAAAAGGTTCGATGGAGATAAAAGATATCTTTTAATAGATAAAGAGTCTTTTGAAATAGAATAAAGAGCCGATTTAACTGAAGAATCTAGTGCTGAGTTTGCATAAGAAGTTAGAACACTGCTTCTTGTGTAGGTATCCATTAGAATTCTTTGAACGCCAGAAAGTAATTCTTGTGTAATGGAATCTGAAGAATAAGGAGTTAGCTTTGTTAAAGTCAAAGCATCTGATTCGATCTTCCCTGAGGCTTCTTGGGCAGCTTGACTAATTGATATAATAGCTGCTGCCGAAGATTCAGCTTGCGTTTGTGAAGTTTTAGCAACGCTAATAGGTGAAATAGTTTTAATTACGCCTAAGCTATTCTTAATTCCCAACACTGACGGCATCTCTACCTCCAATAGTTTTGCTGAACAACACTCTTATTATATATGCGAAAAATAGCTTTAACAATAAGGTTGAGAGTTATTGTAATAAAAACTTAAACCCCCAAATAGGAGGAGTGAGACCTATAAGGGGGTTAAGTTTTGAGATTTATTTTTAATTTTGATTATAATTCTGCGTTCAATTCCACGTATCCTGTGGCGTTATTGTTGGTGACAAGTAGTACGCTGTTGCCACGAGTCTGCGTTGAGAGAGCAGTGTTTATGAATACGCCAAGTGAATCTGATCCGTAATAGGCCGAACCGATAGATGAAATTGCTAGTAAAGATGCAACGCTTAGGATTGCGCAGCCAGTCGAAGCCGGACTTGTCAATGTTGGGGCCGCACGCATTTGCTGGGGATACTTTATATAAATGAATGATTGTCCGTTGAGGCTTACTGTACCTGTTACAGTCGAGCTGCCCACACCAAACGCAAGCTGATTTGTTCCAGAGGACTGCTGAGATAACCTTGCATAATAGCGTTGGCATAACTGGAGTTGTTTATCGTATGGAATCATTTCGTAGGGTGTGGCGACGGAGCCGGCTTCGAGTTGGACACCGGTAACATAGAATGTACGAGAAGTGTTGCTTGACATCCAATTAACTTGATTAGATGTTGAATTAAGAAGTCCACTCGCCCAAGTGTTTGGTGTTGTTCTATAAGATGAACCTATGGCAAGAGAAAAGCGGACGATGACACCTGTCGTATTGTCTGTTGGCCAAACCCCGTCTGTACATCCGGGAATTGTTATTGTCTTTTTCTCCCACGTGTTCGAAGAAAGAATAGAAAACTCAGAAACGTAAGACCTCGTACCAGATATGTTTATTAAACTTAAACAGTACGTGCCGGTCAGAGAAGAGTTGACCCAAAAGCTAACAGTAACTGATTTTGCAGAAGAAGTTCCCCATGAAAAATCATACATAGACGAACCTTCAATTCGCTGATCAAAAAAGTATCGATCCCCAGTTCCTACGGATGCTATAGACGTTGTACATGTGGCCACAATAGAATTAGAAAACCCAGAAGGCGAAGAGGTGCTACTTCCTATGGTATATACGCCAGCAGAAGCTGCACCATATGCTGCCCAGCGATCAATAAAATATGTTTGCGAAAATGAATTGATTGTAAAAGCAGTAGTTCCTCTCTGCGCAACCCGCATATCACCGTTAATAATTCTATTTCTCCAAGTTAGAGAAGAATTTGAAGTTACCCAAGAGCTTCCACTTGAAATTAATGTGCTACCTTCACTTGATGGAGCAGGAAGCGAACCTGTCACACCGTTAATAGAGACATCTCCTGCAGGATTATTAATTACGATTTTGCTAGACATTCTTCTTTCTCCCTGGCGTCATCCCATGTGTTTATTGTGGCTCTTTTGTCGTGGGCTCAAAATCTTGTGCGGAAGGATCCGGAACAGGTAAAGGATCAGGTTCTAGTAATTCGTTCCCATCTTTATACCAGATTAAGAAAGCTTGATAGTCTGAGTTCGCAGGATCTCTCGGGATGATTGATCCGTCTGAGGTTCTTAAAATACAGTGTTGCGCAACTTCACCTGTCGTTGGTTCTAACAATTTCTTGTACATTGTTTTTTCTCCATTAAATTGAATTTATTGTCATAAGATATGTTGTTGCTCAAGCATTACGTCATTTCTACGTCAATAATAACGTAAGCATTTGCGTTGTTGTTTCCACACAGCAGAAGAGAATATCCCGCGGTCAACGCACTAGTTGTATAATAAAAGTCAACCCGCATTTCAGAGTCGTACAACGATAAAGCGAAATTTGAGGTCGCATTCACGACCCAATCGTAAGCTGTGACATTGCTGAAAAATTCTGGTACTACGCCAAGCAGGTTTCCTGATGCGATTCTAGCTCTCATTGGTTGCGGTAGATATAATCCCATGTCCGCATTTGTAGCTGATTGAGCAAAACCGGACCCGAAAGCGACATAATTTCCAGACAAGCTTCTTAACACTGTGCAGTATCTCTGGCACAGCGCAATTTCAACCTGTCTCGGTAGCACTTCGAATGGCGTTGCCGCAGAACCAACTTCTAATTGGACACCTGTGATTAAAAACTCATTCGGTGATATAGACGAGAGAAGCGCAGCAGTCGTGAAAGTATTTGCGTTAGAAGTTCTAGAATAATTGCCAGCAGACCAAGCAGATGCGGTGACATTATAATTTGTGCCTGACCCCATGTCGAAAACTAATCTCATACCTTCAGAAGTTGATGTGAGCCAAGTTCCAGTTGTGTCTCCCGGAATTGTTATCGACTTCTTTTCCCAGGTATTTACAGAAGATATCGTGTACTCTGCAACATATGATCTATTTTTCGCAGAATTTTGAACGGATACGCAATATGTTCCTGCAATCGGAGATTTTGCCCAAAATGAAACGGTTATCGTTTTTGCGGAGGATGTGCCCCATTGCAAATCAGAAATATTCGTTCCCTCAATTCTTTGATATAGCTGAGAATATGAACTTGCGGGAACAGGCGATAGTGCTGGAGATACGACAGACCAGCGAAGAGCAGACGCAAAACCCGCAGGAACGTGGGATGAGAATGGGGAATATGAACTAACATAGGTGTCGCCGTTCTTCGTGATTACAAAGTTATTTGAAGATTTATCTTGAATTATTTCAGATGCGCAAGTCAATAAGACAGTTCCTATAATTGGGTATAGAGGATTCGATGATGGAGTAAAGCTCGATGTATAGATTGATCGTCCCTTGATATATCTAAAATTACTAACATACCCATTTAGCATAACACCGTAAGCTTCTCCGATATATCCTATTGTCCAAGCAGCTGTTAGACCAGTTAGATTAAGCGTTGATGTAGCCGTTCCGACAACGCTTCCATTGACAAAAAGATTAAACAAAGAGCCTGATCTTGTAACAGCAATATGAGTCCATTGGTTTGCTGATATTACACCGGTAGCAGTTGTTATTAGACTAGCTCCACCAGATGTCGTAAAATCAAAATGAAGCGTGCCATTTGATTCTACATACATATTCCATTTTGGAACAGATCCTGCACCGTTATCGCAACCCCACAAATTTGTATTATTAGATAAACTGCTAATATTATACCAGCCTTCTACACAAAAATCGCTATTGCCTGGATTAAATGCAGAATTATTAGTGAATGAAATATAGTCTCCTGTTCCATCAAAATAATTTGACCAACCAGACTGACGACTCACTCCAAAGATTCCCTGAGAAAACGGAGACATTGTGCTTGCTGCAGCATTTCCATTTGTCGTGATTGAAAATGCATTGCTTGACTGATCTCTGATTGTTGAATTTGCGCAAGCTAAAAGAGACGTGTTTGTAGAAATCTGAAGAGGTGTAGTAGATGGAGTAAAATTCGCAGTATAGAGAGCAGAACCTTTAGTTAATCTAAGATTTGATATATTGCCAGTAAAAAAGTTGTCCCAATTCGGATCTGTGGGTGTATCTGTCCCAATTCTCACTGGATTCGTGTTATCAGCCGCTGTTCCAGTAGAAAGATTATTTGAGTTTAATAATTGGCCATTAACAAATATTTTTTGGCTATTTCCCTGCTTAGAAAACGCAACATGATACCAAACATTATTTTGAAAAGAATATGTGCCAGCGATTCCAAATACAGTTCCGCTAGAATTAAGCACGTAGCAACCAACATTTGACCATGATGTTGGTGTTCCGTCTAATTGAAAATAAAACGATCCATTTTTTGAGCAAATAATAGATGTGTAATATCCATCTGGCCTTGCGCTGGTTTGATATGCAGTCGGCATAACCCATGCTTCGACTGTAAAATCACCGCTGCCAAATTCGAAAGCCGCATTATCAGCAATTTCTAGATAATCGCCTGTGCCATCGAAATAAGTCGAATATGACGGTTTGTATTGACTCCACGGAGAGAGAGTGCTTCCGGTCATTCCATAAAAAAGTGTAGTGGATAAAGAGTTAGAAGATAGATCTATACCCGCTTCTGTGGTCGCGCAGGTTAACAATTGGGTATTTGTTATCGCTGTTAAAGGAGAGGTCGAAGGGGTGAAGCTGCCAGTATATACAGCTGTACCCTTAACCACCCTAAGGTTTGAAATGTATCCAGTCGTAGGCCAATTATTTACCGTAGAAGCATTTTGACCCGTTCCGACAAGGATGCTGTTGCTATTTGGAATAGGAAGATCAACTCCACTAAATGTACTAACTCCACCAAGACTCGTCCCGTTGTAATAGGCAGTTGTTGTGCTGCTGTTTCTTACCACAGCAATATGAACCCATGTTTCACGCATCATCTTACTTGACGCGCTCCAAGTGTATGTAACATTCGTCCCGTTTGTAAGACATTTTTCTAGACGTATTTGTGCGGAAGAAGTGTCAAATACGTGGACATTCCACCCACCGCCCGTTGCTGAGGTATCTTGCTTGCCTGCGCAAATTATAGAAACTTGGTTAAAAGAAAATGTTGCGCTAGCCGGAATATAAATCCAAGCTTCAACCGTAAAATCTCCAGTACCAAGAGCTAACGCCGTAGTATTGGCATATTGAAGATATGTAGATCCGTTGAAGTAAGTAGATGCGCCAGCTGCCAACGTTCCAACCTTATGTCCCCCCGCAGACTGCCCCTGAAATCTATCTACTGCGTAACCCCTAGTTTTTGTGTTAGGATTAGAGTTCGCAGCATCATTTCCCTGTAATCCCGGAACGACGGGAAGATCATAGTGGCGTTGGCTAACATTCATCGCGCCGTTAACGATGCGGTTTCTCATAAATGGAGAGGCGGAATTTTCAATATACCTATTAGATGAATTTGAGATAACTGAACTTCCAGAAGTTATAGATGCGGGAAGCGAAATACCTGAGTTTTCAGATGTTATTGAGCCCGAAGTGTTATCAATTGTAATTTTGTTCGCCATCGCTTAAATCCTTGTTTTATTTAAAAATAAAATTATTATAGTTCCGAAGTGAATTCTATAAGGGGAGAGTTTGAATTATTAGATTGGATTACTCCCGCTTTTCCCGCTGTTGCTGTGGCGGTTGTAGCGGTCATTAATACACCATCGTAACCTATCGAATAATAACTAATGAGAGACACTGTTCTTGAAGCAGTATCATATACAACAAAGCCTGTTGCGGCTGTGAGTGCGACTGTTGGGGTTGCGCGCATGGGAGTTGGAAATTTTAAATAGAATCTAAAATTCGTGGTTGTAGTCCACATGCCGCGACCGAATGTAGTATAGTTAGAATAACCAGTAGAGGTGAGGCGATAATAATACCTGCGGCACAGGCTAAGCTCTAGCTGTTGGGGTCGGTACTCAAACGGGGTTGCAACGGAACCTGCTTCGAGTTGGACGCCGGTAATTTTAAATGTCGCATTTGCGTTATTGGCCCACTTTACTGTGCTACTGGTCCTGTTGTAATCGCCAATTACCCATGTTCCGGATGAAGATTCGGAATTTGTTCCAGATCCTAAATCGAATGAAAAATAAATACCAACACCGTTAGTTACATTTGGAATAGCGTATGTTTGATTTCCGGGGATCTGTACTGTTTTCTTTTCCCATGTATTTGTTTGGCTAATTGTATACGTAAAAACGTAAGAAGTAACGCTACTTCCCGCTACTGGATATAACGCCGCTGCTCCCGAGTATGTTCCCGTAACACTTGACTTAACCCAAAATGAAGCTGTTAAAGTTTTGGCATTAACAGTTCCGTAATTTAAATCCGAAACATTATAACCCTCAACTCTCTGAATGACGTAAATATTTTGAGACGCCGTTGAATTCATTGCACTTGTCGTTGAAAACTGAAGAGAGTTTGAAAACCCTGACGGAGCATCTGCAGACTGTTGAGCAGTTAAAGTAATTGCAGTACCGTTGTACATAACCCAGCGGTCAACAGCGTAAGCTGCAGTCGCATTGCTCGATGTTACCGCAGCTGTTCCCCGCTGAGCAATCACCATATCACCATTGATAATTCTATTTTTGAACGTTGAGGATACAGCTTGAGAAATATATCCTGTTCCTGATGAGTTTACATAAATCGTTTCTCCGGCTCCGGATGGCGTTGGCGCAGGAGTAATTGTTACATCATTATAACTAATTGAACCCGATGAGTTATTTATTATTGTTTTAGAAGCCATGTTTTACCTCCATCAGAACTTATTATTCAGCACTTCTGACTTCTCTAACAAATGCAACCCATTTAATTGTTTTTGCTGCTTCACCAGTAACTGTAACTCTTAGAGCGCCATTTGTTGTATCTGCAGATACGTTAATATCCCAAGCGCTGGTATCTTCGGCAACAACTAATTTATAATCACCATCAATAAGAGCAGTAGATGCTGCGCCAGAATTTCTATCTAAAGTAACATTAAGTTTATAAGAAGCGCCCTCTCCATCTACATCAGTTCTGCGAGCAACAACATAAAGTTCATACATTGATGTCGTGTTGTCACCGATTGTGATCACATTAGATGAACCAGATTGAGTTAAACCATCAGTTGTTAGATTTGTGGGTGTTGCGTTACTGGTTATGCATCTCAAAATATAAGTTGAAGTATAAGTTCCACTGTATATTTCATTGACAATTCCTGTTGGGCCTGTAGCGCCCGTTGGACCCTGCGAGCCTGTTGCGCCAGTTGAGCCGGTAGTTCCTTGAGGACCTGTGGCGCCAGTTGGGCCGGTTGCACCAGCCGCACCGGCTGCACCTTGAGGACCCATTGGGCCGGTGGCGCCCGGAGGTGATGCGCTATTTACCCAGCTTGAGCCGTCAAACTTTAAAAAGTCATCCGCAACTGGGCCACTTAGGGCAACATCGGTTAGGCCGGATAAAGCCGCCGCACCACCAATTGGTTGGCCATCAGCTGTGATTTCGCCCGTGGTATTGTCAACTACGATTTTTGAAGACATGAAATTCCCCTCTTAAAATAAAAAAATAATTTAACAAAACTGGTTTCATTAAACACACAAACATTACTCTTACTAGTAATAGGATCAAATAATAGATTTATTTATAAAAAATAAAGTGCTAGATTTAAGCTTTGTTTTTTTGATAATTTAAAATTAATTAAAAACTTGACACGAGAACTCCGACCAAATATCTCTCAGATGCAAGAGATATAAAGCTCAACTGGAGTGAAGCATGAATCTTCCACCACAGACCTGTAAGCTAATTGACCAAATCATTGATTCCTTTGATTGCGAAATTCTGCAAGAAGATGTTGGCAAAAACTTTTCTCAATTAACTCAATCTTTTCGATGGAATGGTTCCAATTATTTCACAGTCGAGGATGCCATGGAAGCTATTCGTAAAGCAAATGCGGATTTAAGAATGGCAGCAGAAGAGGCCGAAAAGTGCTATGAAGAATTGGAATATGAATTTGAATCAGCGAAAAGAGAATCCGAAGATAAAGAGCAAGAACTACTAGAAGAAATCAAGGATCTAAAAAAGCAAATTGACCAACTTGAAATCAAATTAGATCAAGCATTCGAATAATGATTTACTATTATCTCCTTCTTTCTTAGGAGATAGATAATGCTAAAAGATCTAAAAGTAACGCTTGACGCTTTAAAGAAAATCGGCGCTGATCAGCATGCGAATTTGTTTGAGAAACTTCTCCGCAAAGAAGAGGAGCAGCTTGAGAGGAGTTTGAAACCAACTCCAATTCAAACTTTATCCGAAGAAGTATTAAGAGAAAAAGAAAAGTTTGATCAGTTTATGCATAAAATGTTTACGCGAATTCCGGAAGAAAAAAGCGAAGATAACAGTTAGGCTTTCAAGTTCGAGTTATTCAAAAGTTTTAAAACTATATTCTCGGAAGATGAGTCTCCGGACCAGATAGGCTTTAAAGATTGGCCATCATTATAAAACCACTCGTCTTCTTTTTTTACTATAGGATGCTCTTGTTTGGTTTTTTCATTTAATACGACAATTTTAGATGAGTCAACCTTTTCTAAATCCAACATGTTCTTCTCCAAAAGCTTGATCCACATTCTCTTGGAATCTGCAGTTTGAACCGAGTCGGAAATTACACCGCCATCTTCACCGCTTTTTGAAATTAATTTTGGAATGAAATTATTAATCACCCAATCATAAGAGGCAGTTCCGAACCCTTTTGATTTATAATTTTCAACCAAACCCACCGATGTTATTCTCCAATCTCGCTCTCCGAATCCACGAGTTAGATTAAGAATGCCTATCGGTTCAAATTTATCAAAATAATCTCCAAGGCCATCTTCTTTTTTTAAAGAAATAACGATTGGAATGCGAAACATTTTTGAAAAATATTCTTTTTCTTCGTCTAAAATTGCAGCCCAAAGTCCGTGCGCTCGCGAAATAACTTCTAAACGATAAGGAGCCCCTCTATATATTTTCATTAAAGAGGGGGCGAGAAAAACTTCGACATCGATAGGAATCGAAAGTTGCATCGGCATTGATAAAACAATAAAAGCTTCTTTTGAAAAGCCAAAAGAAGATAATGTAGAAGAAAGTTTATTCAACCGGCGGCTAAAATCCAAAAAACACCATCCGACAAAATCAAAAATATTAGCCTACTCAGAATCATTCTCGTTTAGAAAGTTTATTCTCAATTTCTTTATCGGAAGCAAGATCCGGCTTGGGAGAAACAGGGGCAAACGGACCATCCACATCAAAAACAGGATATCGTTCGCAATCCAAAATCATTCTCTTAAGCGCTTCAACAATCTCCACCTGTGCTTGTAAATCTTCCGGCAAATTGCTTTCAGGATCGCCATCCTCAAAATAAGCGAAATCAGGCTCCGATGAGCAAGCAAAAGGTTTCAAAGGATCCGAATCATAATAAATTTCCCCTATACCGTAAAAACGATAAGAAGGATCTTTCTTTGCTCGAAAACGAATCACGCCATAACGCCAAGGCATAAAATCTCCAAAAAAATTTCTACGTTCCGGAACCTGAAATAAATATATCGCCGGGGAAATAATCTGAAACCGTAACGTAACCCGACTTATCCAAATCAAGATCCACCTTGGGAAGCTCTTGAGAATTCGTCTTTTCATAAGCATCTTTATCGCTTATAAATTGAAAACGCAAATCCATTATTTTTGAAAAGTTATCCAAATGCATATGATATTCCGGATTAACAACTTTAATCAATCCATCAAAAATAAATTCGCCGCTATCATTCATTTTTGAATCCATATACGCTTCAAGCGGAGAATCACCCGAAAGGTCAGGATAATAAAGGCCGGAACCGTTCTTCCCAAAATGGTGCAAGCATAATCTTAAATAAAGAACCCCCAAGGAATCTTTTTCGCAAATGATCTTCCAAATCAAACAAGGAATCATAAAGCCATCATCAAAATTAAAAGCAGAGGGGCCGGAAGCGCCCCTGAAGGTCGATGAGCGCTTAAAGCATAAAATAATATCCCCAACGCTTAAACTCTCCCGAAGCGCTTCTACCACCCCGGAATCGCTTGGAATTGCAACTTCTTGACGGGTAGGGGAGTAAAACCCAGAAGGAACATGTACAGCGGCAGCAGAAGTTGTAAATATTCCTGCGGAAGCACTTGTCCCGGAATAGTTATTTCCTGTAAATTTTATTTGATCAGAAACAGACGTTGTTACAAATTGATCATTAAGAATAATTACATTATCTAGTCCGCTAAGTTTTGAAGATGAGCCTGAAGACATTGCAACTCCCCACTAAATTTTACCAATAAAATCTTTATATTCAATCCACCGATGGATTAACTGCCGATAGTTTTCTCTGTGCATTTGAAATTCAAAAGAAGAAGCCCGAATCATATTCTTTGACTTTGCCGCAAAACCATATCCAGAAGATTTTGAAAACTTTTGCCATTCAAAAGGAAAATAATTTAATGAGCGAATGATAGGAGTTACGCCCTCCCAACACATCACGCAATGAATCACAGCAGTTTTGTTTGCAATTTGAGATCCCAAAACAAATCCGGGAACCAAAACTCTAGATTCATCGGAATCAAATTCCGCCGAAAAAAAGAAATCCCCCGGAAGCAATTCCTGCTCCAATTCATCAAAAAATCGAAACCCGCCGCCAAAAGAATTGCCGCCATCAGAAAAAGAAAGCCCCGCAACAAAAGAAGAAGACAGCCATGCAGGAAGCATATAAACCTCAATCAAACATTTTCGTCAAAGAACGAGTGAGACCTCGAAAACGTTCCGCATCATCCAGCCACTCCCATCTCTTAATGCCGCATGAAATATCCGATTGGATCTCCAAAAGCTTCCTCATTCTTGGAGACAAAATATAATAATGCGGAAGGTCTATCTTAAATAAAGAATAGCAAACAGGAGCGCTTTCGGAAACAAACTTCTCATCGACGCTAAATATATCTTTATCAAGATCATCCGGCGCAAAAGAATTCAATATAGATTGAGGGGGAAGATTTGAAACATGAACAATGCCAATAGAATAAAACTTGGAATCATCCCCTCGTTCATGCATGCCGATATAACGATTGAACTTCCCTTTGTCTAATTCATCCAAACTCGAGCAAAGTTTTGGTTCCGAAATATTATAAATTAATCCAAACCTCATCGTTCGAGAAGTGGACTTATAATCACGGTCGGATGTGGAGCAACAAATATCCCCAACGGATAATTCATTTCCAATCATATCGTAAATGGGCATAATAACCTCAATCAAACATTTTCGTTAAAGATTCTTTGAGATTATTATTTTCAATAATCGCACAAGCTTCCGCTTCCATCGCTTCATCTAACCAGTCCCACTGAGTAATCCCGCAAGAAATATCCGATTGAATTTCCAAAAGTCGGGAAATATTCTTCGCCAAAATATGATAATGCGGAAGCTCAATCTTAGATAGAGAATAAAGAACGGGCTCATCCTTTAAAACAAGCTTTTCTTCAACGGTTAACGTTATATCTTCTTTTAAAGGTTTTGGT
>Ga0214921_10002717_pt1 | contig 28221 bp, 27 predicted proteins | sample LL1505_MetaG_FD_177992 | JGI IMG/M metagenome (GOLD analysis project Ga0214921, IMG submission 177992) | Freshwater microbial communities from Lake Lanier, Atlanta, Georgia, United States - LL-1505 | ecosystem: Environmental > Aquatic > Freshwater > Lake | place: USA: Georgia | collected...
GGCCATCCCGCTGAGCATCAAAAAACTGTCGCGCGAAAGGGTCATCGCTGGCCCGAAGTTCGGAGGGTGAGCCTTCGGTCACAATCCGTCCGTTGCCCAGCAGGTAGACATGATCGGCAATTGCAAATGTTTCAGCGACATCATGCGTAACAAGGATCGAGGTTGCTCCCAATGCGTCATTAAGTTCACGGATCAGGGTCGCGATCGTACCCAGTGAGATCGGATCGAGACCGGCAAACGGCTCGTCGTAGAGGAGTAGCGGCGGATCCAGAGCCATCGAGCGCGCCAGTGCGACCCGTCGGGCCATCCCCCCGGATAGTTCGGAGGGCATCAGATCAGCCGCGCCCCGTAAGCCCACCGCCTGCAATTTGAGCAACACCAAGTCACGCAAGGCGTGGGCCGGGAGGCGCGCATGTTCACGCAGTGGAAAGGCCACATTCTCAAAGACCGAAAGATCGGTAAACAAGGCGCCATGCTGGAACAGCATGCCCATGCGCCGGCGCATGTCGAAGAGTTCTTGGCGCTTGAGTTGACTCACATCGCGGCCTTCAAACAAGACCCGCCCAGCAGTCGGGGTGAGTTGCCCACCCAGCAAGCGCAGAATTGTCGTCTTGCCACTACCTGAGCCGCCCATCAAAGCGACAACCTGGCCGCGGGCGAATTGCATGCCGACGCCATCGAGAATTAATCGACCCGCGGACGACGCTTGCTGATCGGGCGCGGGGTAAGCGAAAGACACGCCGTCCAGGGCTGCGATCGCATCCGGCGGTGCCGCCAGCTTTGAGTCGGGGATCGGGTTGTTCGAAGTCACGGGCGGATTCTACCCGGACCGTTCTAGCTAGACCGTTCTCCCTATAATCCGATACATGAAGACTGAACCCGCATTGATCCAGAGTGGATCCAATCAGGCGTCGGCAATGCTGGCGCGCGGCCGACGGGTTTTAGAACTCGAAGCCGCGGGGATTGCTGCACTCGCACCCCGCTTGGGTGACGATTTTGCTCGAGCCTGCCAGACCCTGCTCCAGTGTCGGGGTCGCGTCATCGTGAGCGGAATCGGTAAGTCGGGCCATGTCGCACGCAAGATCGCTGCAACGTTTGCCTCCACCGGAACGCCAGCCTTTTTTGTCCATCCGGCCGAGGCAAGCCACGGGGACCTGGGGATGGTGACTCGCGATGACGTTTTTCTGGCCCTCTCCAACTCCGGCAATACCGAGGAACTGATGGCGATCGTGCCCTTGATCAAACGGATGGGCGCCGCCTTGATTTTGATGACCGGAAATGTCGAATCCCCGCTGGCGCAGCTAGCCGATATCCATCTGGATGCCCGCGTCGAGCACGAAGCCTGCCCGCTGAACCTGGCCCCGACTACCAGCACCACCGCGGCGCTTGCGCTGGGCGATGCCCTCGCGGTCGCGCTCCTGGAGGCGCGCGGTTTCTCGGAGACGGACTTCGCCCGCTCCCACCCCGGCGGAATGCTCGGCCGCCGTCTCTTGACCCGGGTGAGTGATGTTATGCGGGCCGGGCCAGCGATTCCGCGTGTGACAGAAAATGCCAGCCTGACCGAGGCATTGCTCGAAATCACGCGCAAACGGATGGGGATGACGCTCGTGGTCACCGCGACCAATCCAGACCAGCTGCTCGGCATCTTCACAGATGGTGATCTGCGTCGATTACTCGAGCGATTGACCGACCTGGGCTCGATTCAAATTGATTCGGTGATGACGCGGGCGCCCCGGACCCTGCGCTCCGACGCATTGGCCGTCGAAGCCCTGCGCTGCATGGACGAACGGCAAATCACGCAACTGGCCGTCGTCGATGACCATCGGGTGGTGGGTGCCCTCCACCTGCATGATCTTCTGGCGGCCAAGATCGCGTGAATACCGATAAGGGCACCCCCCTCACCCAATTGCAGGCCCGAGCGGCCGGGATCCGCGTCGTCGCGCTTGATGTGGATGGCGTTTTGACCGACGGTAGCTTGCACTTTGACCGCGATGGTGATGCCGGCAAGTCCTTCTCGGTTCGTGACGGCTTTGGCCTGCGCTTACTAAGCGAAGCGGGCATTGAACTGGCCATCATCACCGGCCGAAAATCAGGCAGCGTTCGGGCCCGCGCGATCGAACTTGGCATCACGCGCGTATTCGACGGAGTTCGGGACAAAGCCAATGCGCTGCGCGAGCTGGCTCAGGTTTGCAAAGTTGAGCTCGACGCATTGGCCTTCCTGGGCGACGATTGGCCCGATCTGACCGCTCTGCAGATTGCCGGATTGGCCGCCGCTCCAGCCGATGCAGAGCCCGACGTTCGAGCGCTTTGCCACTGGGTGTCTAGCCGTCGGGGCGGACATGGTGCCGTGCGGGAATTCGCCGAGACCCTCCTGGAGTGGCGCGGCCAGCGCAGTGCGCTACTGGCGCATTATCGCGACGGCCACGGCCGCTCAGCCGGTTAGGCAGGATGAACGCAATGAACGCAATGACCGGGGTGCAAGCGATTAAGCGCCAGCCACAGGTCAATCTGGATTGGACGTGGCGCTTGCGCGAGCGGTTGCCGGTGATGGCCTCGATTGCGATGTTAATAATCCTGGCCGGAATGACGGGATTTTTGGCGCAGCGGGCTTCCCGCGAGCATCGATCCATGGTGCAAGCCAGTCACCCTGAGCGCCCCGACTGGTTCATCGAAGGGTTCAATCTGGTGCGACTCGGGCTGAGCGAACGGATCACCTGGCAAATCACTGCGCAGCGAATGCAGCATCGCCCACAAGATGATGCGGTTGAACTGGTGCAACCCGTCATCGTTCGCCTCGAGCCCGGCCGCCCAACCCTTGTGATTCGCGCACAAGAAGCCAAGGCTCTCGAAATGGGAGACGTCACCCACCTGCGTGGCCAAGTTGTGCTGACCCGCGCAGCCGACCGCGAAGGGCCCGCATTGAAGATCGAAACCGAGCGCCTCGACGTCCTCGCGGCCAAAGACCTCGCAAGGGCCGAGGGCCCGGTTCAGATCGAGCGCGGCGGATCAAACTTGACTGGGGTTGGATTGGAATTTGACAATGCCGCCCGACGCCTTCAGCTGCTCGCAGAGGTACGAGGCCATTGGGTCAGCCCCGCGCCTCGTCCTCTTTTGAAACGGTAAATACCTGCTCGTGAAACGCCTCCGATTTCTGCGAGTCGTCCCCGCCGTCATTTTGACGGCGGTACTGATGGTTCAGACCCCATTGCTGCGCGCAGAGCGGGCGGATCGTTCGCGGCCGCTTCAGATCGAGGCGGACCGGCTGGATTACGATGACCTCAATAAAGTCAATGTGTTCAACGGTCGAGTCTCGCTCAGCAAGGGATCACTGCTGATCCGGGCCGATAGGATCGTCCTGCGCGAAGAGCGTGACGGCACGCAAAGCGCCGTTGCGACCGGTCGCCTCGCGACTTTACGTCAGCGCCGTGACGCGAGTTCGGAAAGCTGGGTCGAGGGGCAGGGTGAACGCATTGAATGGGATAGCCGTACAGAGATCGCGATCTTCTCAGAGAAGGCGCAACTACGCCGTCTCGACGGCGCGCGTGTGGTCGATGATGTTCAGGGGGGACGAATCCGCTACAACACAGGCACGGAAGTTTACGAAGTGGACAGCGTCGGGGCCGCCACTACCCCCGATAACCCCAACGGTCGGGTGCGGGTGACCATCCAGCCGCGGGCCCAACGACCTGCCCGTGAGTAACCCGTGAGTCGCATCAGCCGGCTGCGCGCCACCCACCTGCGCAAGAGCTACCAGGGCCGGGAAGTCGTCCATGACGTCTCTCTCGAGGTCGCAAGCGGCGAAGTCGTTGGGTTGCTTGGCCCGAATGGCGCCGGAAAAACCACTTGTTTTTACATGATGGTCGGACTCGTGCCGTGCGACGACGGGCAAATCGAACTCGATGATCAACCGATCGGGCACTTGCCAATTCACCGGCGGGCTCGGATGGGTTTATCGTACCTGCCGCAGGAGCCCTCGGTTTTTCGCAAGCTCACGGTTGAAGAAAATATTGCAGCGGTCCTTGAACTGCAACCCGGCCCCGAGGGCCGTCGACTCGCGCCTGGGCCCCTGAGTCAGCGCCTAAATCAGTTATTGGACGACCTGCAGATTACGCACCTCCGAACCCACCGCGCGCTGTCCCTGTCGGGTGGCGAGCGGCGGCGCGTCGAGATCGCTCGTGCACTGGCCACCGAGCCGCGGTTTGTGTTGCTGGATGAACCATTCGCGGGAATCGATCCGATTGCCGTGATCGAAATTCAACGGATTGTTGGTTTTTTGAAAGATCGGGGAATCGGCGTCCTGATCACGGACCACAGCGTGCGGGAGACCTTGGGAATCTGTGACCGAGCGGTTATTATTAATTCCGGCACCGTTCTTGCTTACGGCCGCCCTGACGAAATCATCGCTGATGAGGGCGTTCGCCGCGTGTATCTGGGGGAACACTTTCGGATGTAAGGCACGAAGCTTCCGCAGGGCGTATCGTAAGCCAACTAGCGCCCGCTCTTTCGCCCTCTCATGAAGCAGTCGCTCCAGCTCAGGTTTTCGCAACATCTTGCGCTCACCCCGCAGTTACAGCAGTCGATCCGACTTCTGCAACTGTCGACGCTCGAACTCAACCAAGAGATCGAGCAGATGTTGGTCGACAACCCTATGCTCGAGCGTGCCGACAACCCGATGGACGGGATGTTGCGTCTGGATTCGCAGGCCTCGCCGATCTCCAACCCGCCAATTGCCTTAGGCACCGACTTAGGCGAACGCATCAGCAACCGCGACGAAGGCGGCGAAGGGAACAGCCCGACCGGGGCCAGCGAATTTGACCGCGAGAGCGGAACGGCCGGCACCGACGGGGCCGCGGCCGGGAACGATTCAGACGCGCGGGACGCCGATTCGGGCGGCAGCGACGGCGGGATTGACCAGGGACTCGATTGGGGCGCTGATCGCCGCAATCGCGATGACGACGACGATGACCGTGAAAGGCCTCAGGGCGCCGGCACCCGCCTCACGCTGGAAGCCCACCTGCTGCACCAACTGAGCGCCACGCGATGCAGCCCGCGTGACGCTGCGTTTGTGCATCTCCTGATCGGCGAACTCGATCAAAACGGCTGGCTGCGCACGTCGATCGAGTCATTGTTTGCCGACCTGATCGATCGACTCAAGACCCTTCAGCTGCGACTGTTCGATAACGGCGACTCCACGGCAGCTCAATCCACAGAACTACCAGCGCTCTTCAGGCTCTTGCTGACTTTTGCCCCTGCCGGCTGGAGCGCGCGCAATGCGCATGAGGCCAATGCCCTTTTAAATGAGCTCCTCGGTTCTGGGGATTTTGAGGATCACGAAGGCGAGCAAACGCTTGGCGAATTACAGTTAGCCGAAATGCAGGGTGGCCTAAATCTGCTGCGCAGCTTTGATCCGGCCGGAGTCGGCGCGCGCGATCTTGCCGACTGCCTGAGCCTGCAATTAAAGCGGCTGCCAAGGCGGCAATGGCCTTCGGTCGATGGCTGGGAGGCGGCCTGCGCGATCGCGCAAGATCACCTGCCGCTCCTGGCCGCGCGTGATTGGACGCGTCTCAAAAAAGCCCTGAATCTCAAAGACCACGAGGAAGACGAGCAGACTCTGCGCGACGCTCAAGCCCTCATCCGAACCCTGCAACCGCTGCCGGGGCAGGATTTCGATGGTGAAGAGGCGGCCTATGTCCTGCCTGACGTGATTGTGCGTCGCACCAAAGCCGGCTGGACCGCCGCGCTCAACCCCGACGTGATGCCGCGTCTACGGGTCAATGACCTCTACTCCCGCATCCTGCGCCGCAACAAGGGACCAAACAACCTGTCAATGCAGTTGCAGGAAGCACGCTGGCTGGTCAAGAATATTCATCAGCGTTTCGACACGATCCTGAGGGTCGCCCAGGCAATCGTAGAACGACAGCGCGAATTTTTTACCCATGGCGAAGTCGCCATGCGGCCACTGGTCCTGCGGGAGATAGCGGAAGTGCTGGGTCTTCACGAGTCCACCATCTCTCGGGTTACGACGCAAAAGTACATGCTGACCCCGACCGGCACGTTCGAGTTGAAGTACTTTTTCGGCAGCCATGTCGCCACCGACACGGGCGGCGCGGCATCGAGTACCGCCATTCGCGCGCTTCTTAAACAGCTCGTCGCGGCGGAAGACGTCCGGCAACCCTTGTCGGACAGCCGGCTGGCCGAGATGCTGGGCGAACAAGGCATTGTCGTGGCCCGACGAACGGTCGCAAAGTACCGGGAATCCCTGCGGATCCCTGCGGTCACCCAGCGCAAGGCGTTGTGATGCGGTCGCCGTTCTGCCACACTGATCCAGCCACATGTTGCCATCAGGCAGACGCCATTCGAGGGTCAGCCATCCCGGCCTGACCCCGTGCTAGCAGGAGGACCACCATGAACCTCGCCATGAGCGGACACCACGTCGCCGTCACCCCGGCACTGCGTCAATACATCACCGGCAAACTTGAACGAATTCGACGGCATTTTGATCAGGTGATCGATGTCAATGTCATTGTGTCCGTTGACAAGCTGGTCCAGAAGGCCGAGATCAACCTGCATGTTCCGGGTCGCGACCTTTTCGCCGAGTGTTCGGGCCCCGATCTTTATGCGGCCATTGACGAGTTGATCGACAAACTTGACCGGCAGGTAGCCAAGTACAAGGCCCAGCGGTTTGGCTTTGCCCATGAGGCCATAAAACATCAGGACGCTGTCGAAGCCGTTGGCTCGGAGTAGGCGGAGGCCGGCGATTTGTTGCGACGCAGCAACCTCGGTTTACAGGGTTCAGTCAGGGCGTTAACCTTGTTTTGAATGAGGCCGCCCTGATATGACCCAACTCGCCAGGCTGTTGTCGCCGTCGAACGTTCAACTAAACCTGCCTGCGTCAAGCAAGAAGCGCTTGTTTGAGCACGCCGCGCTGATGTTTGAGAACCATCAAGGGATGGAGCGTGGGCGGGTTTTTGACGCCCTGTTTGCGCGCGAACGCTTGGGTTCGACTGGGTTAGGCGACGGGGTTGCGATTCCCCATGGGCGGATCAAAGGTCTCCGGGAAGCGACCGCAGGCGTGATTCGCTGCGTAGAGCCGATCCCGTTCGACGCACCCGATGGCCTTCCGGTCCGCTTGTTGGTTTTCCTGCTGGTTCCCGAACAGTCAACCGAACAGCACCTGACGCTGCTTTCTGAGTTGGCTGAACTGATGTCCGACGCAAACGTTCGGGAATCGTTGATGACCCTGGACGACCCCCTCCAAGTCCACCATCTTCTCTCGGCCTGGGAACCCCAACCCCCGGCTGCCTGAACCGGGCTCGATGATGCCGCTCAGCTTTCAGAGGCTCATCGCCGCCAATCTCGAAACGCTCTTTTTGACGGAACTCAACGGGGGCGAAATCTCGGACAGCGAGATCACCACGGCGGACGCCTCCGATCTGGTGGGCCACCTCAACCTGATCCATCCCGACCGCATCCAGGTGATTGGGCCAGCTGAACTCAAGTGGTACCTCAATTGCTCTAATGGCCGTCGTGCCGCGATGCTCAGCGAACTCGTCTCAGCGCGTCCGCCTGCGCTCATCCTTGCCGATCAGTTGACAGCGCCTTCAGATCTGCTTGCCTCCTGCAAAGCGGCTGGCATGGCACTTTATGGCACACCACTGCCCGCCGCTCGTCTGATCGACTCGCTGCGCATTTGGCTGGCCAAAGCGCTGGCCAAAACCACGACTATGCACGGGGTGTTCATGGACGTCCTTGGGATGGGCGTCCTGATTTCAGGGGATTCGGGACTGGGCAAAAGCGAACTTGGGCTGGAACTGATCTCCCGTGGCCATGGCTTGGTGGCAGACGACGCGGTTGAATTCTCGCGGGTCGGACCTGCCGCAGTTGAAGGGCGCTGCCCCGCGCTCTTGCGCAACATGCTTGAGGTCCGCGGACTGGGTCTGCTGGATATCCGGACCATTTTTGGTGAGACCGCTGTCCGCCGACGCATGCGGCTCAAGTTGATCATGCACTTGGTTCGACGGGGGGCGCTCGACGGTGATTTTGAGCGAATGCCCCTCGAAGCCCAAACCCAGGAAGTGCTCGAAGTCCCGATCCGCAAAGTCGTCGTTCCCGTAGCCGCCGGTCGCAACCTCGCCGTCCTCACTGAAGCCGCGGTTCGCAATACCATCCTGCAATTGCGCGGAATCGAGACCACCCAACTCTTTGCCGAACGGCAGCGACGAGCAATTGCGGGGGAACCCCTTGACGACTAAGCACGCGTCCGAACGACTCCAACTGATCCTGATCACCGGAATTTCCGGTTCGGGCAAGTCGGTCGCGCTTCGTTTGCTCGAAGATGAAGGTTATTTTTGTATCGACAATCTCCCGGGGCGTTTCCTGAGCGAAATCCCTCCCTTGATGGCCACGCGGGGGATTAACCGGGTTGCAGTCGCAATTGATGTCCGCACGGACGACTCCCCCGAAGAATTACGCGATCACATCGCTGCATTCTCCAGTCAGGGCCACGACGTCAAGGTGATCTTTCTGAATGCCAGAACGGACACCCTGGTTCAGCGTTTCTCAGAAACCCGCAGGCGTCACCCCCTTGCCTTCCGGCTTCAGGCACAGAACGGCGTGGAACCTACCCTGATTGAGTCGATCGAACAGGAACGCGAGCTCATGTCCCTGATCGATGAGGCGGGTATTGTGCTGGACACAAGCGACCTCCCGGCAAACACTTTGCGCCAGTGGATTCGGGAAGTGGTGGGCGCCGACAACCGGCTGCTGACGCTTTCTTTCGTGTCGTTTGGTTTCAAGCATGGCATTCCGCTCGACGCCGATCTCGTCTTCGACGCCCGCTGCCTGCCGAATCCGCACTACGTGCCCGAACTCAAACATCAGACCGGACTTGACCCCGCGGTGGCGGAGTATCTGCAGGCAGAGCCGGCGGTTTTGGCGATGATCGATGACATCAACGGCTACCTTCACCGGTGGCTACCCCATTACCTGCGCGAACACCGGAGCTATCTCACCGTGGCCATCGGTTGTACCGGGGGCCAACATCGTTCGGTTTATCTGGTCGAAGAAATCGCTAAACGGTTTCGGCGCCAGGATCAGGTGCTTATTCGCCACCGTTCGCTGGCCATTCGCGGGGCGAGTTCATAGGGCTAGCTGATGGGGCTAGCTGTCGCAGGCACCTGATTCTCTGCAGAATGTCCGCAGAAGTTCAGCCACCGGTTTAGGGAGGGCCTTAGACGTGACGTCCGCCAGATCCAGCCACTGGCCCTGGGGTGCGGTTTGGCCCGGTCGACCGGAATCAACCCCCCCAAGCTTAATCTCACCCTCCACCTGAACCTCCACTGGATAGGCGCGCAGCACAAAATGGCTGAACCCATGCTCGATGACCGGTAGGTCCTGCAGGGCGGTTGGATTGAGCCCCCGATCGCGGATCGTCTGAATCACATCCGCGCTGATTTCGAGTTCGGGCAACGACCAAAGTCCGCCCCAAATGCCGCGCTCCGGACGACGCTCAAGCCAGATTGATGAGGCCTGCCGCAGTATCAGCAGGCGTTGCTCACGGGTCGGCCGAGCGGCACGTCGACGTGGGTGGGGCAACTCCTTCACCCGATTCTCGATCCGGGCAACACAATCACTTGCCAAAGGGCAGGCCTCACAGCGGGGTCGAGCGCGGGTACAGACCGTGGCACCCAGATCCATCAAACCTTGCGTGTAGGGACCGATCCCTTGACCGCGGGGCAACAAGCCCTCGGCCAGCAACCAGACTTCTCGCAGCACGGTTGCCTGAGTCAGGTCCCCCTCGATGCCAAACACCCGACTCAAGACTCGACGCACGTTGCCATCGAGGATCGCCGCCCGGCGCCCGAACGCCAAAGCCGCAATCGCACCCGCAGTCGAGCGCCCAATCCCCGGGAGTGCTTCCAGCAACGCGGGATCGGCTGGAAACTGACCCCTGTAGTGCGTCTGAACTTCGCGAGCACAGGCCCAGAGGTTTCGGGCTCGGCTGTAGTAACCAAGGCCCGCCCAATAAGGCATCACCTCATCGAGCGTCGCCGCAGCCAACTCGGACAAGGTCGGGAACCGCTCGAGAAAACGGGAGTAATAGCCAAGTACCGCCGCCACCTGAGTCTGTTGCAGCATGACCTCTGAAAGCCAAATCCGATATGCATCCTGAGTCGCTTGCCATGGCAGGGAATGGCGACCGCTGCGCAATTGCCATCGGATCACACGGTCGGCGAATCCTCCGAAGGCGAATGTCGGCGCAACGCTTGGGGACCTCGAGCGCGGCATCAGTGCTGACAACCCGGGCAATAAAAGCTCGCGCGCTGCTGCTGAACAATGCGCCGGATCGTTCCGGTACAGCGCCTGCAGGTAAGCCCTTCGCGACCGTAAACCAGGGCATCGATCTGAAAATAGCCGCTGGCGCCGTTACTACTCACAAAATCTTTTAGAGTGCTGCCACCACGGGCCAGCGCATCCGACAAGGTATCGCGCACCGCAACCGCCAGCCGTTGGTACCGCGCCCGACTAATCCGCCCAGCCCGCGTTGCTGGATGGATCTGCGCCCGAAACAGACTTTCACAGGCGTAGATATTGCCAGCGCCCACGACCAGTTCACCCGCCAGCAAGACGGTCTTGATCGAACTGCGACGTTCACGCGTGCCAGCAAAGAGGTGGTGCCCGATCTGCTCGGCGGTCGCGCTGAGTGGTTCCAGGCCCAGCTTGGCGAGCAGCGGATGTGAGTCCACGGGCCCTGCACTACGATCGTGCCAGAGCACTGCACCGAACCGCCTTGGATCGTGCAAGCGCACAAGACCGTGATCAAAAACGAGGTCCAGATGGTCGTGCTTGCGCACCGGAACCTGTGGGTCAACCCAGCGCAAACTCCCGGACATCCCGAGATGGATCAGCATCCATCCGGATGAGAATTCAATCAATAGGTATTTACCGCGCCGCCAGACCTGATGCACCGCCTCGCCCCGGATACACTCTGACAAGTCGGCTGGAATAGGCCAGCGCAGTGCCGGCACGCGCACACGCACGTCGCGCACAACGCGAGACGTCATGTGTGGCGTCAAGCCACGACGAACGGTTTCAACCTCAGGAAGCTCAGGCATTGCGACAACCTAACGGTGTACCCTACCATTCCAAGATGACTTGCGCCTACTTTCCCAAACGGTTGTACCGGATAAGCCTACAGTGGCGAGCGCACTGGCATCTGCCCCTGGTGGTGGCCTGCGTTCTGTTCGGATCGACACAGCATGGAATTGCCGCGAGCCAACCGGACCGCCACACGCAACTCACGGCCGAGTCCGAAGCGGCCAGCAAACCGCGTCCGAGTCGGGCGCGCACGACCCCGGCTCGCTCCAACGACGCTTTGTCGGCACAGCGCGTATTTCAGATTTTGGCCGCCGAGATCGCCGCACAACGGGGTCAGATTGGCACGGCGGCCGCGACCTGGTTAGCCTTGGCCCGCGAAACGCGGGACCCGAAAGCGGCCCAACGGGCGACCGAATTAGCCCTCACCGATCGATCAGGCGGGCGGGCGATCGAAGCCGCCGAGTTCTGGCTTGAGCTTGAACCCGAAGCCACAATACCGGCGATGGCGCTCGAAACGCTCTGGCTTAGTAACGGCCAACTCGATCGCGCCGAACCCCTGATCGCGCGCCAGCTCGAGGCTGCCCGCAAGACTGAGCAACTAAGCGAACGTTACGGCCCACTGACCCGCAACCTGCTGCGCGCACCGGACCGATTGGCTGCGTTGGCCCTGCTCGATCGGGTCAGTATGGTCGACCTGGATCAAGCGGCTGCAAGGATTGCCCGCGCAACGCTCGCCCACGCGGCGGGCAATCAGGGCCGGGCCGCTGCCGAAATCCGCAGCGCCGCTGCATTGCGACCTGGTTCCGAAGAGGTCGCACTGACCGCCGCCACGGTACTCACGGTCGACACGACGGGTCGTCAAGAAGCCATCGCGCTCCTGCGCGCCTTCGTAGACGCCCAACCAAAGGCGCCGAGAGCGCGTTTCGCGCTGGCCAGACTCTATGCCATCGACAGCCGCCTCGATGATGCGCTCGCCCAACTCAACCGTACCCTGGCGGACGAGCCCGACGACCCCTCGACCCTGTTCGCGGCGGCCCATCTTGCGGCTGAGCTCAAACGCCCAGCCGAGGCGACCCAGCTGATGAGCCGATGGGTTGAACTCCCGGGCGAATCAGGCGCAGAACGCAATCCGGGCTGGATGTTTCTGGCCCGCATGGCCGAAGACCAGGGCCAGTCCGAGCAAACCCTGCGCTGGCTCGAGCGGGTTAGCGATGGCGACGAGCAGGTCGAGGCGTTGGTGCACAGGGCCATCGTGCTTGGCCGACTCAAGCGGGCCGATGAAGGCCGCGCCCTGCTCTCGAGCGCTGCCCCACAAACGTCGCGCGACCGGATCCGAGTGGTCCAGGCGCGCGCCGAGTTGCTGCGCGAGGACGGTCGCCCCGCCGAAGCGTTCGACGTTGTCGACGCTGGTCTCGCCGCCCAGCCCGACGAGCCCCAGCTCCTGTATGACCGCGCCATGCTCGGCGAACGCCTCGGTCGACTTGATCGCATGGAAAGTGACCTGCGGCGCCTGATCACGCTCCGCCCGAATCATGCCCACGCCTACAACGCGCTCGGCTATACCTTCGCAGACCGCAATGTCCGACTGGACGAAGCCCGGACTCTGATTGAACGGGCGGTCCAGCTGGCACCCGAAGACCCACAAATTCTGGACTCGATGGGCTGGATCGCCTACCGGCAGGGTAAGACGGACGAGGCCCTCAATTGGCTCCAGCGCGCCTGGGCGATCCGGAACGACCCCGAAATTGGGGCCCATCTGGGCGAAGTCCTCTGGCGAATGGGGCGCAATGCCGAGGCCATCACGATCTGGAATCAAGCCATCGGGCGCGATCCCTCCAATACGCTCCTGCGCGAGACGCGCGATCGCCTGGGTGCCTCGCTCTGAAGATCGGCGCCCGGACCGTTTTGCTGGTCTGGCTGACCACCTTATCGGCCTGCAGCACACTGCCGGCCTCAAACGTCCGACCGGGCCGGATCTCAAACAGCCCTGACACCAACACCGCCGAGACAACCCAGGCCGATCGGGTGTGGTCAGGGCGTTTTGCCGTTGAGGGCTCGCCCGAGCTTGCCGCCGCGAGTGGTCGTTTCACCCTTGAGCGCTACCCGACGAGACGCCGGCTTGATTTACTCGGGCCGCTGGGTCAGGTATTGGCCCGACTGGACATTAGCGCGGAGGGCGCCCGTCTGACCCGCGCCAACGGTGAGGTCGAAGTCGCCGAGGATGCCAATCAACTCATTGAACACGCTTTGGGTTGGCGGCTCCCGGTCACGCAAATGGAGCGTTGGCTCGATGGTGAATTTGCGCTGGTGACGGAACGGGCAGCAGATGGAACACCTCGATCCGCGATCGACTCCGAGTGGAGAATTCGAATCGACCCGCCGCGTCGCTTAGCCCTCGAGTGGCCGGCCGATCTGAACCCTGCCCCAGCACTCATGCCCGAGCGCCGGGTGCGCGTGCGACTGCTCTTAGACCCGTAAACACGCCCGATACCATGACGCGTGCCCCGTTTTTACCACTCCTGCAGTGCCCAGCGCCCGCCAAACTGAATCTCTTGCTACACGTCACCGGGCGACGCAGCGATGGCTACCATCTGCTCGAAACCGTCTTCCAACTCATCAACCTATTCGACTGGCTGGATTTTGAGCCACGCGACGACGGTCAGATCGTCGCATCGTCTGGGGACTGGCCGATCGAACAAGATCTGGCGGTGCGCGCCGCGCATTTGCTCAGAGCGACAGCTGGAGCCAACGACCATACCGACTTCGGGGTCACGATCCGGATCCAGAAACAGATACCCGTTGGCGGGGGCCTGGGCGGTGGCAGCTCAGACGCAGCCACCACTTTGCTCGCGCTCAACCAGCTCTGGCGATTACACTGGCCCATCGACCGGCTGGCCGCTCTTGCGGCCCAGCTCGGCGCGGACGTGCCAGTCTTCGTGCGTGGCCAGAACGCCTACGCCGTCGGAATCGGCGAGGAATTGCAGCCGATCGATCTGCCCGAACGTCATTACGTCGTGATCGAGCCGCCCATTCAGGTGCCGACGGCTGTCGTTTTTGCGGACCCAAATTTGACACGAAACACGAAACCGCTCACATTAGAAGGCTTCGCTCGCGAGCAGTCGGTAGCAACACACCGCCTCCCAGGTCACAACGATCTTGAGGCGCCTGTGCTCCAACGATTTACCGCGGTGGCGAAAGCACTGTCTGCGCTTCAGGAAGCGGCACACGACTTCGGAGTTGACGCTTCGGCGGTCCGGATGTCGGGTTCTGGAGCCTGCGTGTTCGCGGCGACCGATTCACAATCGATTGCAGCGTCCATTGCAGAAGCGGTCGCAGGGGCTGGCGTAGGGCGCGTTCATCGATGCGCATCCCTGCGGCGGCATCCGATGATCGGGACGGTGGCGCACTGATTGCAGCGCTTGGGGAGTCGCCAAGTTGGTCAAGGCACCGGATTTTGATTCCGGCATGCGAGGGTTCGAGTCCTTCCTCCCCAGCCATTCTAAAAGTCATCGTCTCCTGCTCCTAAACTTTTCATCGCATATCGGGCCCCCTTGAGTACGCCCATCTACGTCCGCCGCCACAGCGAAGCGCTCGAACCCGATGGTTTGATGATCTTCACAGGCAACGCAATCCCTTTGCTCGCGGCCGGAGTCGCTACGCACATGGGTCTCCCCCTGGGTAAAGCCCGGGTGGGCAAGTTCTCGGACGGCGAAGTCATGGTCGAAATTCTCGAGAACGTGCGCGGCAAGGACGTGTTCGTGCTGCAAAGCACCTGCGCCCCGACCAATGACAACCTGATGGAATTGATGATCATGGTCGATGCGCTCAAACGCGCCTCAGCCGGGCGCATCACTGCAGCGATCCCCTATTTTGGCTATGCCCGCCAGGACCGGCGGGTTCGATCGTCAAGAGTTGCGATCAGTGCCAAGGTCGTCTCAAACATGCTTCAGATTGCCGGCGTTGACCGGGTCCTGACGATGGACCTGCATGCCGACCAGATCCAGGGGTTTTTTGACATTCCGGTCGACAACATCTACGCCTCGCCGGTGCTTTTCGCGGATATCGCCCGGCACCGGTTTGATGACCCAATTGTGGTCTCCCCCGACGTCGGCGGGGTCGTACGGGCGCGAGCGATCGCCAAACGGCTCGAATGCGACCTCGCCATTATCGATAAGCGCCGACCTAAGGCCAATGTTTCCGAGGTCATGCATCTCATCGGTGAAGTGGATGGGCGAACCTGCCTGATCATGGATGACATGGTCGACACCGCTGGTACGCTGACCAAAGCGGCCGATGCGCTCAAAGCCAACGGGGCCAAACGCGTGATCGCTTACTGTACGCACGCCGTGCTTTCAGGGGGTGCCATTGCACGGATCGCGTCCAGCACGCTCGACGAACTGGTGGTCACGGATTCGATCCCGCTCGCCGCCGATGGGCTAGCCTGCCCGCGGATTCGAGTGATCAGTTGCGCCGCCTTGCTGGGCGAGACCATCCTCCGTATCAACCGGGCCGATTCCGTGTCCTCTCTCTTCATGGACGAGTAAGTCCCGACTCAGCCATTCAGTTTTCTTAACCCCCCGGGTCCGTGGTCGCGCGGTTCGGGGTATCACTCAGGAGTATTCCTATGAAAGTCGTTGCAACGACCCGACCTGCGCAAGGCACGAGTGCGAGCCGCCGCCTGCGCCACGATGGCAAGGTCCCCGGTATTCTGTACGGTGGCAAAACGCCGCCGGTACAGCTCGAAATCGAGCATAACCCGCTCTTCCACGCACTGCGGGTGGAGGCCTTCCACGCCTCGATCCTTGACATGGAAATCGATGGCGCAAGCCAGCGGGTTCTATTGCGCGATGTGCAGTGGCACCCTTACAAGCAGCAAGTGCTGCATATCGACTTCCAGCGGGTCGAAGCCGACACCGTGATTCACATGAAAGTGCCGCTGCACTTTGTGAATGCGGACATTGCCCCGATCGTGAAAAAGCAGGCGGCAGTCCTTTCCCATGTCACCAATGAAGTCGATATCGCTTGTCTGCCGATCCACTTGCCGGAATTCATCGAGGTCGATCTGTCCGCGCTGGATTCGACCGCAACGTTGCATGTCAAGGACCTGAAATTCCCCGAAGGCGTCAAGCCGGTTCTGCGCCGCAACGAGAATCCGTCGGTGCTGACCGTCACGATTCCGCCACCGGTGGAAGAGATTGTCGTTGCAGCAGCCGCTGCGCCGGCGAAAGGCAAAGGCAAGGGCAAGAAATAACCGTCAGCCGCAACCGGTAGAGCGGCTGCATCGGCGGAGCTAGTCGAGGGCGCGAGCCTTTCGGTCCTGGCTCCAAATCCGCTCCGCTCAAGATCGCGATGTCGGCAATTCAACTGATCGTCGGGCTGGGTAACCCGGGCGCCGAACACGAGACCGACCGCCACAATGCCGGATTCTGGTTCGTTGACCGGGTCGCGGCTGGCGCCGGTATCGTGCTGCGGGCCGAGCCGCGTTTCTCGGCCAGGGTGGCCCGGGTAACCATTGCGGGCGCCCCCGTCTGGTTACTTCAGCCAATGACCTGGATGAACCTGAGCGGCCGAGCGATTTCAGCCGTCGCTCATTTCTATCGGCTCGACCCCGCCGCCATTCTGGTCGCGCACGATGAGCTTGATCTAGCACCCGGCGTTGCGCGGTTGAAATGGGGTGGTGGTTCAGGCGGCCACAACGGACTCAAAGACACCACCGCATCGCTGGGCACCGACGCCTACTGGCGGCTTCGACTGGGGATCGGACACCCGCGCCAGCTCTATCCGGGGCAGAAGGACGTCAAAGACTTTGTACTCGAGCGACCAAGCCGTGACCAGCAGACCGCGATCGACTCGGCCCTGCAACGCGCCTTGGAAGTCCTGGAACCGTTGGTGACAGGCGCGACCGAACGAGCAGCGCAAAAATTACATACCGATCCGAACCCCGCAACTGCCCCCAAACGTGCAAAGCCCGCTCAAAATGAGGGGGTGGATTCGGTCTGATCTTGAGTCTGGATCTGATTCTGAAAACCTTGCCCCTCACCCGTTTCAAATTTCCCTTCCGGAAGCTGCCATGTTCCTGCGTGTCCTGAAATTCCTGACCACGATTTGGCTCACGACGCTATTGCTCAGCGGGTGCCTGACTAATGACCCCCCTGGCCCCCCCACTGGATTGACGGTGCGAGCGGGCGAAACGAGTGCCGTCATCAACTGGGTAGCCGACCCTGGGGTGGAGTATTGGCTCTTCTACGCACCCAAGAGCGTCGCCCCGACGACGACCGATATGAGCAAGGGGTGGACCGATCTAGTCGGGGGCAGCGTCGTCATCCGCGTGCAGTCGCCCGCAACGGTGATCAATTTGACCAACGACACGGAATACGTCTTCACGGTGAATGGCCGGGTCAACGGAGGCCCGGGGGGCAAAGGGGCGACCCTGACCTATGCCACGCCAAGAGCGGCCGGCACCCAATGGGCCTTGAGTACGTCCCTACTCAATGGCGCCCAGGGACTGCGAGCGGCGACCTATGGTGGCGTCTATGTCGCAGCAGGCTCGGGCGGTGCACTAGTGACCAGCCCTGACGGGATCAAATACACCACGGTTGACTCGACCACCAACCGCCAATTGAACAGCGCCACCTTTCTTGGGAGTTACAAGCTTGTGGGCGACGGCGGGACGATCCTCGTTAGCGCAGACGCCATCACCTGGACCGCGCAAGTCTCGAACACAACCAAGGATTTATATGGGATCGGGAACAACGGGCTTGCCACCACGGTGGCGGTCGGAGCGGGCGGGACGATTCTGACGAGTAGTGATGGCTTGAACTGGACGGCTGCCGTCAGTAATACGGCCCGAGACCTCTACGGCGTCGCCTACAGCAGCCTGAATGGAGGCCTCTGGATCGCGGTTGGTGCTGGCGGGGTCATGCTGCAAAGTGCGGACGCCCTGACCTGGATGCCCATCAATTCCGGTACGACCGCCGATCTGCGCGGTGTGAACTACGCGCTGCTGCCCCTGGCAAGCGGTCAGACCACAGCCACCAGCGCATTCGTCGCAGTCGGTGCGGGTGGCACGATCGTAACAAGCGCCGATGGTTCGATCTGGACCCGCAGCACGACGACAATTAATTCACAAACCGGAACCCCCCTGAATCTGTCCGCGGTCAACTGGAACGCTGTCACCTACGGCACGCAGTTCATCGTTGTGGGTAGCGGCGGCAACATTCTCACCAGCAAGGACGGAAGCACTTTTACAGCGAGTGCCCCGACCGGCACCGCACAAGAACTCTTCGCCGTAGCGCGCGGTTACCTTGGATACTCGGCGGCGGGCGCCGCGGGTACGGTCTTGCTCTCCAAATAAGGACGTTTTTATGAGTTTGCGATGCGGCATTGTCGGGCTGCCCAATGTGGGCAAGTCCACCCTCTTCAATGCCCTGACCAAGGCGGGTATCGCGGCCGAGAACTATCCGTTCTGCACGATTGAACCCAACGTCGGAATCGTTGAAGTTCCCGACCCACGCCTTACTGCGCTTGCCACCATCGTCAAACCGCAAAAAATCCTGCCGGCGACCACCGAGTTTGTGGACATTGCGGGCCTCGTGGCGGGCGCAAGTAAAGGCGAAGGTTTGGGTAATCAGTTTCTCGCCCATATCCGCGAAACCGATGCCATTTTGAATGTCGTGCGCTGCTTCGATGATCCGAACGTGATCCACGTATCGGGCCGGGTTGATCCAATTTCTGATATCGAAACGATCCAGACTGAACTGGCCCTGGCTGATCTGGCAACTGTCGAAAAGCAGCATGCCCGCTCGGTCAAACTCGCCAAATCCGGCGGCGACAAAGAAGCCAAACGTCTGGTCGAAGTGCTCGAGAAGTGTCAGATGCAGCTCAATCAGGCGCTGCCAGTGCGGGCGCTAGACTGGAGTCGTGAAGAGCTCGAAGTTCTGAGGCCGATGTGCCTGATCACGGCCAAACCTGCCATGTTTGTCGGTAATGTCAAAGAGGACGGATTCACCAATAACCCCCACCTCGAGCGACTGGCGGCATTTGCTGCGTCACAAGGTTCGCCGATGGTCCCGATCTGCGCCGCGATCGAAGCGGAAATGGGCGACATGTCGGCCGACGACCGTGCGCTTTTCCTGGCCGATATGGGGATGGAGGAACCGGGTTTGGACCGCTTGATCCGCGCCGCTTTTTCACTCCTCGGTTTGCAGACCTACTTCACCGCTGGCGTCAAAGAGGTGCGGGCTTGGACTGTGCCGATCGGTGCGACCGCCCCCCAGGCCGCGGGCGTGATTCATACCGATTTTGAGCGCGGCTTTATTCGCGCAGAAGTGATTGGGTACCGGGAATTCATTGCCTGCGGCGGCGAGAACAAGGCCAAAGAAGCCGGAAAAATGCGCCTGGAAGGTAAGGATTACGTCCTGCATGACGGGGACGTGATGCATTTCAGATTTAACGTCTGAACGCCACCCGTCGAACTCAACCCTTTGGCGAGTTGGCCCGAATCGGTTGATCCCACTTGGAGCGCAGATCACGCCAAGCTGCGCGGGGATCTGCGGCCACCGAAGCCTGGGTTGCTGGGGCATTCACGTCCCGGGTTGGCGGTTGATTCGACGCGGCGTCCACAGAACTTGCTGCGTTTGTGGTCGCGTTTGCATAGGTGCCCAAACCAACGGAGCGGGACGGGCGGGCCGAAGCATCCGGGGCACCTGATAGCGCCGTCGCTACGTTCGGCTCAGACGGGTTCGCGGCCTGAACCGTAAAGGCATTCGAACCGCCACTGCGGGATCGATCTGACGAAGCACCGGACTCACTGCCGGCCCCCCCGGTCTGAGTACCCAAGGCATTACCCCCAAGGTCAGCCCCGGCGCTGCCACTCATCACAGGGACTGAAAGCGTCCCGGTGATGCTGCCCGCGGTTGCGCTTAGCCCCACAGAGTCGGTCAGCGCAGAAGATTGCGCCGAGCGAACCGAGGAGGCCGCTGCCAGCGCCAACGCGACACTGACAGCGCCGGAATGGGCACTCGTTGCTGCGCGGGGCCCAGTCGCTCCGGGCCCGGGCACGCTGGCCTCTAAACGCCCAGCATTTAACAGCACATTGGTTGCGGTGCTCTGCCCAGCCCCCTGAACTGCCCCCTGCAGCGCCGCTGAAGCACCGCCGAATCCGATCGGACCGCCAGCCAAACCAGACGACATGGAAGCCGAGGCAATGGAAGCCCCCGACGGACCAACCGAGGGACTGTCAGGAGATACGGCAGATCCAACGCCGCCACCTGGGGCTGTGAACATCGAAGGATCCATGACCCCAGAAATTGTCGACCCTTGGGATGTCGAGAGGACGTTAGCCGAGGTGGAGGGGCTGGATTTGGCCGATGCGGCCGAGTTAGCGGATGTGGCCGCTGAATCTGTTGAACCGCCCTCAACCGCCTTGGGCGAAGCATCCAGTCCAAGATTCGCTGCGACCTCGGCAGATCCATCCTTCAGTCCGCCATTGGCCCAGAGAGCTGCGGCTTGCGCCAGTTCGAGAGCCTTTGCCGACACACCGGGAGCCAAAACACCGGGAGCCAACAGGTTGGCGACTTCAGTCGTGCGCGCAGCGTCAGCCGAGGCAATCGCGTCAGAAGCGTTCGAGGCTCCCGCATCGCTCCCCAGCGGCGGGGCAATACCGGCAACATTTGCCGAATCGGCGGCAGGCACTTCGCTCAAGTCACCAGGCTTCTTCGCCGAAGATTCCAAATCCCCCGATTTAGAAGATCGGTTACCGTTGACAATTGAGTCGTCACCGGCCTCAGCCGATCCGGCCGATCCTGCTGCCCCATCAGAATCTCCAGTCTGGCCGCGCAGTCGCACACTGTTGTCCGCAAGCTCGGCAGCCTGCTGAACTGCGGTCTTAGACGCGTCGGCGTCCTTCAGTGCCCGCGCGAACGACGCGGAAGGGTTTCCCCCCGCGCGCGCTGATTGGAGCACTTTAAAGGGGGCAGCGTCCGATTTCGAGAGCTTGGGTACAACGGTGGTCATGACGCGATCCAGTTTGGACACGTGATAAGGGGTCTGAACTTACGCAAAAACAATGCCACTCAATCCACATGGCCTAGGGCACGAAGGATCTTCTCCGGGGTGATCGGCTGCGACCAGACCTGGGCATGCAATGGCGCGAGTGCATCATTGATGGCATTCATGACCGCAGCGGGCGCGCCTGCGGTCCCGGCCTCGCCGGCCCCTTTGGCGCCGAGTTGGCTACTACGAGTCGGCGTCTGCACATGGGCCACCTCAATATCGGGCATCTCGGCGCACATCGGAACCAGATAGTCCGCCATGCTCGCGTTGCGCATGAGGCCCTCATCGTCGTAGACGCACTCCTCGAGCAGCGCGCCGCCGAGCCCCTGGACGATCGCGCCACGGATCTGCTCATCGACCAGTCTTGGGTTAATGACCCGACCGCAGTCTTCAACGGCCCAGTGCTTGAGGAGGGTCACGAACCCCGTCTGCGGATCCACTTCGACATAGGAGGCCTGAACACCATTGGTGAAGATGAACGGGTAATCACGCTGGGCATAGTGACGGGTCACCATCAGTTCAGGGGTGAAGTCATTGGGCAAGGTGTCCGAACGAAAGTAAGCCACGCGGCCCAGTTCTGCAAAGGGCAATAAAGGTTCCAAGGTGGTCGAATCGACAACCTGCCCCCGGCGCACTGCCAGCGAGGCCGGTTCACGTTTTAGAATGACTGCACCGACCCTGAGAATGTTGGCGCGCAAGGCCTGCCCTGCGAGAAGGACTGCTTCACCGCCAACCCCGGCACCGCGTGAGGCCCAGGTACCACCGCCATACGGGGTGATATCGGTATCGCCCGTGATGACCCTGACAGACTCGAGGTCGACCCCCACCGCATCCGCCGCGATCTGGCGAAAAATCCCGTCGTTGCCCTGCCCCTGTTCACCAACGCCGATCAATAAGGTGACGGCCCCGGACGGGTCGAGACGCATCGTGGCACCATCCTGCGACGCGATGCGCGCACCGCCAACACCATAAAACGCCGCGCTCGGGTTGGTGAGTTCGATCAAGGTGGCAAAGCCGATGCCACGGTAGACACCCCGACCACGCAAGCGCTCACACTCGGCCTTGAGTTCGCCGTAGTCCATCATCTGCTCAAGCTTGTCCAGACACGCCTCATGCGAGAGCGACTCGAGACGGATTCCGCTCGCACCCGTTGCGGGATAAGCATCATCGGGGATCACATTCAGGCGACGGATTTCGAGCGGATCCATGCCGATTTTTCGAGCCGCCAGGTCGACCAACCCTTCGGTCACCGCGCACGCGATGGGATGGCCCACACCCCGGTACTGACAAGTCGGCGTCTTGTTCTGAAACACTACGTTCAGATGCGCACGATAATTCTTGTGCTTATAAGGACCCCCAACCAGGTTCACGACCTGATTGCCCTCGATCGCACTGGTTCTTGGAAACATCGAATACGGGCCGATTCCGGTCAGATCATCGATCTCAAAGGCGAGTATTTCGCCATCCCGATTCACTGCCGCGCGCGCCTTGACCCGATGGTGGCGGGCATGGATGTCACTCGTGAAGGACTCTAAACGGTCAGCGACAAATTTCACCGGGCGACGGCACAGGATCGACAACGCAACCGTCGCAAAATCGTCCGGATAGGCGTGAACCTTGATACCGAATGACCCCCCCACATCTTTGCAAATCACCCGAATCGATGATTCTGGCAAATCGAACTGACGTGAGTACAGATCCTGCATCATGTGCGGGGCCTGAAATGAGTGATACACCGTCAGTCGCTGCTCGGCAGGGTTCCAGTCAGCGATCTGGCTGCGAGGCTCGAGCGTAACCCCGGTATGACGACCAAATTCGAAGGTCGATTCGACCACCGCATCCGCCTGCGCGAACGCCTCGTCCACGTTGCCGACATTCAAACTGCGGGTGAAACAGAGGTTGTCGCCGAGTTCCGGATGAATCAGCGGCGTCCCCTCATCGAGCGCTGTTTCCATGTCGACGACCGGTTTCAGGCGCTCAAAATCCACCTGGACCAGTTGCAGCGCGTCCTCAGCCTGCTCGCGGGTCTCGGCCACCACCGCGACAACCGGTTCACCTTGCCAGCAGGCCCGATCGATCGCGAGTGGGTACTGCGGAGCGGACTTCATCCCGGCGAGATGCGCCAGAGTCGCCACCCACGGTTTACAGATCCGCGCCAGGTCATGCCCGTCAGCGACCATGATGACGCCCGGCATCGCCCGTGCGGCGTCCGCATGGATCGCAAGAATTCGACAATGGGCGACTTGGCTGCGCCAGAACACCACATGCGCCATGCGCGGCAATTCAACATCGTCGGTGTAAGTCCCCTGACCCTGGACCAGTCTTCGGACACTCGGACGGTCGGCATTCGCACCGATGTAACGCGGATCCTCGGTGAGGGCATGTAGCGGCTGATTGCCTTGATCGACTTTTGTCGGGCGCTCTTCAGTGGTCTCGTGAGCGTTCATTGGCCGGTCTCCTTCACAGCAACATCACTCGCACCAGCAGACCCAGCGCCGCGCCCCGCGCGCAGCGCGAGGGTTTCGCAGATCGCTTCGACGATGGCGTGATAGCCCGTGCAACGACAGAAATTCCCACTCATCCATTCACGAACTTCAGCCCTGGTGGCGTCGGGTTTGCTCTCCAGCAGCTCTTTAGCCGCCATCACCATGCCGGGTGTACAGAAACCGCATTGCAGTGCGGCATGACGGATGAAGGCATCCTGCAAATCGCGCACGTCGCCGTCTTCGCTTAAACCCTCAATTGTCCGCACCCTCGAGCCATCTGCCTGCACTGCAAGCGTCAAACAGCCGCGCACAATCTTGCCGTTGACTTCGACCGTGCACGCGCCACAGACCCCATGTTCACAGCCGAGATGCGAGCCCTTAAGCCCGAGTTCACCGCGGACGAAATCAACCAGATGCGTTCGTGGCTGCACATGCCGCTGCGTGCGCTGACCGTTCACGGTCAGATCAATGCTCTGTAGTTCGGCCATCACGAATCCTGTTCAAAACAATAAAATTGGTCGCCCGACTAAGCCATCAAGGCCGAGCGACTGGCGTGGGCAGCCGTCAATAGCCGGCGGGTCAATACGGTTGCCAGATGGTTCTTGGTCTGACTCGAATGCGTCAGGTCGGCTAAGGGGTTAAGTTCGCCCTTGAGCGAGAGAAGTGCGATCTCGATCGTGGTTTCGTCCAGCACCTTCCCGCTCAGCAACCCCTCTGTACGGGGCGCTCGCAAGGGGATCGGACCCATCCCCAGGAACCCAAGACGCACCCGCTGTGCGACCACGCCGTCAAATCGCGCCGCAATCGCCACACCAGCAACCGCATAGTCACCATGCCTGCGGGACAGTTCATCGAAAGCGAACCAGTCCCCGGTTGAGACAATCGGGACTTCAGCGGACACCACGATCTCATCGGGTTGCAAATCCGTCGTGTACAAATCGAGGAAAAAATCACTCGCCGCAACCCGGCGTTGGCCAGCGGGCCCCTGAACCGTAATCACGCCCTCCATCGCGACCAAACAGCAAGGCCACTCCGCGGCGGGGTCTCCGTACGCAATCGATCCGCCCCACGTGCCCGAATTGCGAATCGCCCGATGCGCGATATGGGGAACCGCGGCGCTCAAGAGCGGCGCATGCTCGGCCACCAATGCCGAAGCCTCGATTTCGGAATGCGTCGTCATCGCGCCGATCCGCAACCAATCACCGACCTGCTCGATACCGCGCAGCGTGTCAATTCCGGCGATGTCAATCAAGAGCTTGGGCTCCGACAGGCGCATGTTGAGGGTGGCTAATAAAGTCTGTCCGCCGGCGAGAATCCGGGCGTCATCACCGTGGGTCTGCAGTAAAGCCAAGGCCTCTTCGACTTGGTAGACCTTAACGTACTCGAAGGGAGGCGACTTCATCGGAGTAAAAGCCCTGCATTATTGAAAATAAGAATCATAATTAACTGACGAACAATCTAGATCCGAGCCAAACGCCGAACCCGGTGGAAACCACACCCATCGCGAACCAGAACAGTCTCGGGAATTCGGCGGCCAGAGGACTTAACTCGGCCGGTGCGGCCGGTGCGGCACGGGCGGGACTGCCAGACACCACCCGCAGCGCCGAGGGCGGGCCAGTTGGGGCCTGAATGGAAGCCGAAGAAACCGAGGAAGCCGAAGAAGCCGCGGATGGTTCAGACAATGAAGGCGGAGGCTCAACCGGCCCGAGCGCTTTATCCGCGACGCTCGCAACCTCTGCGGACGGGGCCAGATGCGCTTGCAGCGCTGCAAAAAACTGATCGGCCAACTGACGTGCGGACGCGTCGAGCAGTCGCCCACCAATCTGGCCCAGTTTGCCCCCGACCGATGCATGCACCGTATAGGTCACACGGGTCTGGCCACCCTCTTCAATCAGTTCCACCTGGGAACGGCCGGAAGCCATTCCGGCGGCGCCACCCGAGCCCTCGAAACTCATCAGACAACGTTCCGGCGCAACCACCTCGGAGAGCGTAAGCGTGCCATTGAATCGAGCCCGAACCGGTCCAAGCTTGATCATCACCCGCGCGCGCCGAACGGTGTCCGACTCGTTAACGACTTCTTCACAGCCCGGGATGCAGGCCTGCAAAACCGCTGCGTCGTTGAGCGCGTCCCAAACCTGGGCTCGCTTGGCTGCCATGACCACTGTGCCAGTCAGTTCCATTGCGTGCTCAATTTGCGGGTTAGTCCGGATGGTCATGCTGACCAGATGATCAATAAGCTTAGCCATGGTTGACATGTTGGTAAATAGCCTGCACCCCCGGACTAACCCTGAAGCCGGCCCGGCATCGGTCGTCCAGTCGCGCCCGCCACGACGCCGTTTGCCGGTCGCCGAACGCGAGCGCCAAATCGTGACCGCCGCAGTCAGTTACTTCGCGGAGCATGGCTTTGCGGCCCAATTGCGCGACCTCGCGTCGGCGATTGGCGTCACTCACACACTCGTTTATCACTACTTTCCAACCAAGCAGGCGTTGGTGGATCGGGTGTACCTCGAAGTGATCGCAGGAAGGTGGAAGCCAGAGTGGGAAAAACTTCTCGACAACAGAACCATTCCAGTCCCTGAAAAGTTAGTCGAGTTTTATGGCGACTATGCCCGCACCGTACTGACGCGTGAATTCGTTCGGATCCTCGTTTTTTCGGGCCTCACCGACCGCAGCATCACCGACCGATTTTTTAATATGCTTAGTGCGCGTCTGTTCCCACGGCTGATCCGCGAGACGCGGCGATTTCGAGGCAGTCAGAGCCGCGCCAAGCCCAGCGCGCGTGAACATGAGCTGCTCATGGGGCTGCACGGCGGTGTGTTCTACGGAGGCCTGCGCCGCTTTGTCTACGACCATGATATTGGTGGCAAACAAGCGCTCGATGATGAATCCATCATCACCGACCGCGTCCAAAGCTACCTGAATGCAAGTCGGTCACTTAATCCGACCGGCCCCGTCCCCTGCATCACCGATGGAGTTTCAAATGGCGCTGACCCTGAACCACTTCTCAATCCGAACAATGGATCTGGACCGCACGCGAGATTTTTATGAACGGGTACTAGGTCTCACGGTCGGCCCACGACCGGATTTCCCGTTCCCTGGGCTCTGGATGTATCGGGGCGACCATGGCGATGTGGCCAATGCGGTCGTGCACATTATCGGGATGGACCGCAATGATCCGGAGGGCCTTAAGCGCTATCTCGGTGACCGCGATCTATCGTCCCTCACGGGCAGCGGCGCATTGGACCATGTGGCGTTTTTCGCCGACGGGCTGAGCGACATGCTGGCCCACCTGAACGCGATTGGCGTCACACCACGAGAGAGGACTGTTCCATCGATTGGATTGCATCAACTCTTTCTCGACGATCCGAATGGAATCGTGGTTGAACTGAACTATCCAGCAGCCGAAAAAGCCCGCTTGGCCTGAATTTTTTAAACACCCCAGGAGACCAAACCATGCCTGTTTCAAATCCATCGTCCCCGTCCAACCCACTTCCCAACCCACTTCCCACCTCACGTCGACGCCTCCTGCAAGCAGGCGCTGCAGGGACGGTTCTGGCGGGTGCGCCGTTCGCCATCAATATCGTTCGCGCGCAGGGCGCGCCGATCAAGATCGGTTTTCCGACGCCACTCACGGGGGCATTCTCTGCCGAGGCGCAGGATCAGGTTCGGGCTGCCGAACTTGCCGTCAAGGAGTTCAACGATGGTGGCGGGTTCAATGGTCGCAAGGTCGAACTGCTGGTTCGCGATGACAAGCTGAATCCGGGCGAAGCGGCCTCCAGAACCCTCGAACTGATTGAAAAGGACAAGGTTGATTTCATCGTCGGTTCGCTGTCGGCCGCGACGCAGTTGTCAATCAACGCGGTCACCCGCGAACGTAAGGTGATCTTCAATTCGATCAGCCAGAGCGACGCGATCAATGAGGCGAAGGACTGGAGCCCCTACACCTTCCACGAGGCGCTGAATCCACACATGACCGCGGGCGCTGTGGCTCGCTACGCGTTTCCAAAATACGGCAAGAAAGTGGTCTACCTGACCGCCGACTACGCCTATGGCCATGAAATGGTGCGCGGCTTCGAGCGGGCTGGAAGAGCGCTCGGGGCGACCACACTCGCCGACATCCGCCATCCGCTGGGTGCTGCCGATTATTCGGCCTTCCTGCCCCGGATTCAGGCCCTCAAGCCCGATGTCCTGGTGCTGTGCAATTTCGGCCGGGACCTCGTGAATTCGGCGAAACAAGCCACGGATTTTGGTCTCAAAGAGACGACTCGCCTGGTCGCCCCGGTGTTGCTTTTCACCTCGCGAATCGCAGGCGGCGCCGATGCGTTTGAAGGCGTCGTCGGTGGCACCTCGTATTACTGGGGCATGGAAGATTCGATCCCGGCCGCAAAAGTCTTCAATGACAAATTCCGCCGTGCCTACGGTGGTGCCGTGCCCTCGGACTATGGCGCTCTGGGTTATGCCGGCGTGCGCAGTGTGTTGCAGGCCGTGGTGAACGCCAAGTCGACCGATTCAGACAAGGTCGCGGATGCGCTTGGGCGCCTGGAATACAACTGGTACAAGGGCAACCAGTTCTATCGCAAGTGCG
>Ga0214921_10002718_pt1 | contig 28218 bp, 31 predicted proteins | sample LL1505_MetaG_FD_177992 | JGI IMG/M metagenome (GOLD analysis project Ga0214921, IMG submission 177992) | Freshwater microbial communities from Lake Lanier, Atlanta, Georgia, United States - LL-1505 | ecosystem: Environmental > Aquatic > Freshwater > Lake | place: USA: Georgia | collected...
AGGGTTTTACTGGTGATTTTTGAAAGTTATCGGTGGTTATCGGGTGTTCACCAGGAAACCCTGGCCACAGTCGATCGGTGCTCCTGACGGAGCCCTCTCTCCCCCCGCCGTCCCCTACCGTCCCCTAACGATCAAGCGCGGTGTGCGGCGCAACGCACAGTGCACCTAACGGAGCCCTCTCTCCCCCCCGCCGTCCCCTACCGATCAAGCGCGGTGTGCGGCGCATACGCACAAAGGCACAAAATAGAGACATTTTTATTTTTTATTGCAAGGCAATAAAAATAATGACGACTATTACTCAGCCACAACGACAACCGACGCTTGATCACTACATCAAGAAAGTGTGGGCGCACGAATGTTCTGGTTCCAAAAAAAAACTTGGAAAGGATGCAAGAGAATGGATCCACGGTGCCTTGGTGGGTCTTCTTCAACGCCTGACACATGGTGGAATCACGATGATGATATGCGCTCGGCGCAAAACCATTTCGGAAGATGATATACGGGCCGTGGTGTCGATGATTATGGTTGGTCATCTCGGTGAAGAAACCGTTCGTTTTATCGATGACACATCTCATGTGTATTCCACGTCATTAAAAAAGAAGAAGAAATCGGTATCCTCATCATCACGCATCTCCATGGCCGAACGCAGTCACTTGTTGTTCGCTCCTTCCCGCATCCGAAAGATGTTTATCAAAGATATACAATCGCGTTTCCATATCCACGATGTCCGTCTTCCACCACTGACTATACTTGCCATAACGTCGGTTCTTGAATTTGTGTTACGACACCTCTTGAAACTGGTCTGTCAATCGAACTCGGATACTAATAATACCACCATAACCACCATTCACACCCAAAATATCATCGACCTTCTTACACCACACGAATCGTTAACCAAAAGTCTCTGTTTTCTTGGATTATGAACGCAGTGGTTTAAATAGATAAAACACAACAACAATAACAATAGCAACCAATCAATGTCTTCTGTTCGTGATATTATTTGCGTCAAGAGTCTGGCCACAAAAATAATAGTACCTGATGTTATTGACCATGACTTTTTATTGGGCGGGGATGAAAAAGAACAAGCAGAGTGGCGGCGCAAGGAAATTTTGGGTCTCTTGAATCATTATATAAGGGAGTTGAAGGAAACAACCACTCCGGGGTTAACGCTACCGACCGATGTTGTGCTTCCTGCCACGCCAAAAGAAAAAACCATGGTGTTGATCTTTTGTGGTGGCAAGTGTGGGTCGACGTCCCTCTACAAAACCTTGGAAACCTACCGAATTCCGTGTTTGCGGGTTCACAACATCGATCACTTTCTGGAGGAATACCTCCCTTTTTTTAAAAAGAAACACCCCCAACAGGCCAACCACATGGTCGCGGACGACATCCTCGATTTCTTGCTTCAATTCTACGGCTCCATTATCGTCCTGGATTCGTACCGGGACCCATTGGAACGAAAGATGTCTTCCTTGTTTCAAAACCTTGGTGTGAACCTCGCGCGTATCTCCATGACCATGAAACAATGGGAAGGCATGTCCATGACAGAGCAACAAGAAATCTTTGAAACACAATTACTACCCATCCTGGAACGGCGACACGGTCTCGATACCTATTACCCCGAATTCTTTGTACAGCACTTTGATTTTACAAGGGGGTTCCAAGAGATGCTCCATCCGGATCCACGGTTGCGTTCCCGAGTCAAATTCATCAAACTGCGTTTTTGTGATATCCACAACTGGGGTAAACGCATCGGAGCCGTGTTTGGATGGCCTGAAGAATATTCCCTCGAAATGATCCCTGCCAATCAATCTTGTGAAAAACCTTATGCCAATGTGTATAACGAATGGAAAACAACGTTTCGCCTCCTCTCCCGTAAAACACTATGGTCACTTGTCGTCGATCCCGTGTTTATGAAATATCATACGTGCGACGAATTACAAAACTACTTTGATGTTTGGAGCAAACGGATGATGGAAGGCTCCAACATCGAGGACCAGGAAACCTTGTGAACCATCGTAAAGAAGGTCCATTCGGGTTCGGGTACAATGACCGAGGGGGAGAGTTGTTGGATCTTGAGACTGGAAATATAATGAAGATGTTTGGCAATCTCGAGGGCCTCGGGGTGCAAAAATAAACCCTTTTCGAGAAGTGTCGCGATTCTTTTATGATAAAGAGCTAACACATCGGTCACCACAACCGACCATGTGTCAGGATCCTCATATTGATCCACCGGGATTTCGCGAAAACGAAAATGAATCATTCGAGTCAGATTATACGATGCAAGAAGATCGGATTCTCGAACCCAGTGATAAATATCCCACCATTTGCCTGTTTCAGGGATCCACTCTGGAAATTGAACACCATCCTCCGTCACGGTCTTGCTATAAGAAATGCTATCCATCACTCGCATCAACAAGGTCACGTCTTCCTCCACTGGTAATACCGACCGGAGATGATTTTCCAATAGGATCGAATAAGATTGTAATTGTGAGTTATCCTTCATGTACTTTTTATCCAACACATCGTGCAAGATGATCCCATGCATGGCGATAAGAAGTGTGGTGGAATCGAATGGATCGGTGGATAAATGTTGTTGTTTCATGATTTCCAGAAACCAGAAAAGAGCTTCTTTGCTGTGTTCGGTGTTGTGTGATTCGTCCACATTAAAAAAAATAGACCACTCGTGGACGAAATTCAAGGAAGACTGCAATGCTTCCAAAGGTGATATAGAAGGTGGTGGTGGTGGATCATCATTGTAATTTCGATGATTTCGAAAATATCGATGATAAAGATGATAGAGAGGATAAAGAAAACGCATAATATTAAATTTTTTTACGACAATCGTGAATCGTTTCTTGCTTACATAATGTCAACATTTTATCATTTTATTTTTATAAGTTGTGATACCTTCTTGAAAAAATAAAATTAAAACCATCCGAATAACCTTTGTGACGATGAATCTAAACGAACATTCTTCTTTTTGAGTTGGTTAAGGATAATAATTTCCGCTTTACACAACTTTAACTCCTCTTCCAACATTTCCACTCTTTCTTTCAACTCCTTCTTTTCTTGACATACACTGGATATTTCGACCTGCTGATCCAAAAGTAATTGAGTTACCTCCGTGACTGCTTGATTCAACTTTTCCATTCCTATTTTTTGGTTGATTGATTGGAAAGTTGAAAATGTTATATATGTTATATGTTATCTATCTCTTTAAATATTCCTAAATATAAAAATATATCTATTAAAAATATCATCTCTTTAAATACCCCAGTTGGCGGTAGGAGAGCACCGATCGACTGTGGCCAGGGTTTCCTGGTGAACACCTGATAACACCCGATAACACCCAATCACTTTCTAAAAACACCCGTAAAACCCTGGACACAGTCAGTCGGTGCTCTCTTCGAGAGCCCTCCTTCCCCCCGCCGCTGGGGGTATTTAAAGAAATGTGTTGTGTTTTATTTCTTTAAATACCCCCGGTGGCGGGGGAGAGAGGGCTCTCCGGTAGGAGAGCACCGATCGACTGTGGCCAGGGTTTCCTGGTGAACACCCGATAATAACCGATCACCTATCCGATGAAGCGCGGTGTGCGTTGCGCCGCACACTGTGGCCAGGGTTTCCTGTTGAACACCCGATAATAACCGATCACAATCCAAAAAACACCAGGAAACCCTGGCCACAGTCGATCGGTGCTCTCCTACCGGAGAGCCCTCTCTCCCCCCGCCGGCCCCTACCGATCAAGCGCGGTGTGCGGCGCAACGCACATTACGCATTGATATTTTTCGTTCTATATGATGATCAATCACTTCTTTATTGACTGTTGGTAAGTGATGCCAGTACCATTTATGGAAAATGGTCTCATATGGATTTATAGAATCTCCATAAAAACTTCCCTTGCGAGAAGGATGTTTCATTTCATTGATCGTCCAATTCTCTTCTTTCCTCCAATCAATCCCGTGGTAACGCGTAAGGATACATCCAATGTTGAATCCGTATTTCCCCAATAAACAATTGGAAAGACCATACTCACCATTGATAATAACATCTTCTTTCGACTGATGATCGTCGAAGATCGTGCTTTCCTTCATCAACAAGTGCAAACCTAACAGGTCGGTACACCAGAAGAATCCTTCGATCTTGGGTCCTCTTCCTCCTTCATCCTTTTCCGAGAGACAGACAAGACTCGTTCCATAAAGACGGACGGATGGATCCTCTACAAAGAGGTGATGGAAATAGTGTACCCAATCCCAATCACAAGAATTATGCGTGATGGGGCCAATGACCGACGCGTTCAGAAAAACGAAAAAGTCAATATTCTTTTTTCGAAAAGGAGAATCCAAACCATGAAAGAAAAATTCCAGACCTGTATGAAATGCGCCGAAATCATACCCTTTATTTTCACGCGAAATTACATGTACATTTTCACGAGAAGAAGGCAGGTCGACACTACACGTCTTCCCATTGATTATAAAAATATACTCATGCTGTGGAAGAATTCCACCAAAATTTACAAAATAATCAAGATTAAAACGACAGGGTTCGGTTTCATGATAAGCATAAAAGATAACTGCCGTCACCGTCATCTTCGTCTTTTTTATTTGAGATTAACTTCTTCTTTTTAACGTATTATGAATTATGAAATCAATCACTCTATCAGCTCCATCCCCGACAATTCCTTCAGCATCCTCTGGCATGTCGTTTCCACCAACAAACCACCATTCGCATAAATTCCATAATTCATGTAATAATCCTTATTTTCAAGGGCCAAATGATAGATATCAAACAACCCTTCCTCTGTATACGGTTCGGCACGGCGGTCTACACACGCCATCAACCGGTAATGTTTATCCGTTACAAAAATCCTGTTTAATAATTCCACGGTTTGTGTTCGTTCCTCCTCCGAAATTTTCTTGACCAACATGGAATGACACCCTGTGAGAAAAAGATCCTTTGTAAGTTCAGGATATTTACTGGGTGTCAGTCGGTACAATCGATTCTTGGATCGTTGAGAGTTACCTGGATTGTACATCTTGGAAGTACCAATCATATCGACCTTTTTGTAACCATCAAAACACGTCTTGACCAGGTCTCCTTTTCGTAGGGATTGAATGGGCACATACATTTCCTCGTTGGTGATGGGAGAATAGCACAAAATTTCAGAGTCGGCGGCAAAACAGGGAACGTTGGTCGATACCCAATAGGGACCGACTTGCATATAATCAGAGGTATCAAACATTTCTCCAGGTTGAACCACTTGTAGAGCTGTATAATCGAATCCGGTTGACACATTGGCAATGATCCATCCTCCAAACACCTTTCCATCGGGAACAGTGATGGGTGGAGTCGTGGCGTTCATGACCGTGGACAACGGTAAAAATGTTCCCGAATCATCCAATATTGGTGTACCACTCGTGCTGTAACCGCCTCCTCCATAAATCGTCACCATCGGATAATATTCTACTCCAAAAGTAGGAATTCCTACGGCCATTCCGGTTTCACTCATGGGTCCAATCATTAATCGGGTTTCCTCGGAAGCCCCTGTGACTTGATGACACATCCCTCGGTCAAGAATAAATCCAGTATTTTTGGAAATTTGGTACGACGAGTCCTCGATGGTTAGGAAACCTTTGTTATCGGTGAGGTAGAGAACACACGATTTTTCAAACGTGTGTTTCCCTTGATCTATATGAGGACGCATGTTCCCACGCGCCCACCTCATTGGGACATGAGACCCTTTCAATTCAATTCCAAAAGTTTCGTTGAGTGAGGTTCGTAGCTCCTCCGAGAGCGGGTAATCAAAAGAAACGAATGTCTTGCCTTCTGGAGGTGAATGTTGAAGAACCAATGGGTTCTTGAGGATTTCTTCTAAAATCGTAGACTCCAACACATTATGATGAAATTCCATAGTTTTAATGGTAAAAAAAAATTAAAAATATTTTTTTATCGAGAAACTCGAAGTCCCCCACACGTCTTGCACCCACCTCCTCCACTGGATTTACTGGATCCACTGGAGGTGTTTCGAGATAACGAGTTGGACACAGACGAGGAAGCCGTGCGAAGGCTATTGTTGGCACTTCTGGATAAGGAGGACGTCCATCCGATCATACCCGTTCTCATCGCCTGCGTCCTCCATCTTTGTTGACGCATTCTTTCCATGGTCTTGGCGTGTTGAGGATTCTGAGTATACAACGTTGGAATGGGTTGGGGTTGAGGTTGGGTTTGGGGTGGTGGGGTTGGGATCGGTTTTTTGGAATACACATGGTCTTTCAGTGCCTGGTACCATGCGCGAAGCTCCGTGGTGTCGTTTGGCACCGTGGAAAAAGGTTGTTTCTCTATAAATTCTCGAAAGTGAACCCGGCACTCTGCACACGGAAGATAAAGAGCGGCCCAGAATTGATCCAGGTCCTGACGAAGCTCTGAATAATTGTTCATTTCCGGTGGGATCGTGTTCATCACGGCGTCGAGAAACACCCACGTGGGGGGACCCCATTCTTTTGGATCTTGAGAAATCATATTTTGTGATTGGAAAAGAAAATAATTTATTTTTTACTTGTGGTGGTGGAATGGTGGAACCGTTTTTCGGTCGGATCGTACACGAGCTGATCCACCACAAGATATTTGCTGCACAAGATGGAGTTGAGGAGACGGACGAGAAACTCTTTCCGTTCCTGTCGATCCGTGGTGATATCGTGTTCGAGCTTTTCATAGACTTCGGGACTCCGTGTTTTTATCGCATGAGTAATCACAGAAAGGGCCTGGCAGTTATCGCTCGAGTTATTCGTTGGAGTTCCGTCGGCGTGGTCGTACTCCATGGGAAGGATATGATTATCAAGGATCACGTCCAAAAGCCGGTCCCGACATTCCTGTCGTTGCAAAACATGAATCTTTGTCTTTTCCGAAAAATTCCGACGTTTTGGATTGGTGGTAACTAACGGTAGCTCCAACGCCGGTGGTGTCAATGGTGGTGGTGGTGGTGGTGGCAGTGATGTTGTTGTTGACGCAGACGCAGAAGCAGAAATCATCATCTTTTGTAGATAAAGACTCTTTTCCTGGTCCTCGCATATTTTTTCGTGTCGGTTCTGCAAGTACTCCAACACATTCCGCAATTCCCCTTCCGGAATACCCCCCGCATTCTTCTTATTGAATTGAACACCCAGAGACATGTTCAGTGCATAATTTTTGTATTCCACCTCGTGTTTCACAAAGTACTGCATTTTTTGTGAATCCGGGTGACGAAGATTGATATCCCGCGCGACCACCCGGTTTCTGCGTCTCATGTCCAACCGACACGTCGCATGTCGTTGCATCAGCTCGGACGATCGAAAGGCCTCGGATTCGTGAACACTGCGGAACAAGAGGGTATCGACCAACACCATTCTTTCCATTTGTGGGGGATCCACCGAAACGGTGCGGAAATTACGGTTCCCGTTCTTCCACTTTTTGGTGCACTCCACTCTTTCCCCGGTGATCACGGACGATGGATCGTCGAGTGGAGAGAACAGGGGCCGGTCTTTTTTCAACGGGGTGGTGACCGTAAACGCCCGCAAACGATCCATCTCGTCCTGGTACACCCGGATCCATGAATAAATCCAGGTCGTTGAGGATGTTGTCATATTGCCCGGATGGACCACCGGACATGGATCGGAAGCCCATGAAAATACACCATGATGACGCAGATCTCGACTTTCTTGATCACCTCCCGGCCATACCCCGCGCAAGGTAATGGACACGTCCGGTTTTTCCAACAAAAGATAACGGTAAATGTAGGCGAGTTGTTCGTACCACTCTGAAAGGGGATCCGTACCGGTGCTGCTATCCCCCTCATTGTTGGGATGGGTGGTGATCGGGGTCGTAGAAAAGAATTCGGGACGCAGATTTTCAAGGACAAAAGAAGTACCAGTCTCAAAAGGATGATTTCTTTCATAGATTTCATTGGATATAGACATCATCTCTGGATCCCAGCGGTCCGTGTCACTCATCTCCAGCCAGTCCACATTCACCTGATAAACCACATGATTAGTCTTGGTATAGACCACCATTTTTTCACCAAGGTTGAAAGAAGCCGCCTTGAACCCCAATCCGTACTCACCAATGTCGTCTGAAACACGACGACGGTCGTACGTCAGTGAAAAAATCTTGGGCAAGATGTCGGAAGGAATACCCCCAGGCACATTGTCACTCACCACGATCCGATGAGGACGACGCAGACTTCCCTGAACGCGTTCTTTTAAATTCACCTCGATTCGTGTCGCACCTGCATCCAAGGCATTATCGATGAATTCACAAATCCCCGTGACCACATCATAGTTGGTCACCCTTAATATCTTGATCATCCCTTTCACCGTAGGACGACAATTCATGTTGATGATCGTTTTGAAAGATAAAGTCGTGACTGTTTAAATTTCGAAAAATGATGAATTTTCCTTTTTATTAACATGGTAGTTTGGATGGATAACGAACAACCTAATTAATTATTACATATATCAAAAATTACATATATCAAAAAATAAAACAAAGATTAAAAATAAATGCCACCTCGTCCTCATCTACGCATCGCCACAGGAGGACCGCTCAACTTTCTCAACGAGGCCGCAAGGACCAACAGTCGTCAACAGACTGTCCCGGTGATGGCACTGGTGGCCTATCATCGTCCTGTTCATGACAATGAACTGGAAAATCTTATCGAACAACATTGTCCTCCACATCCTCCATGTCCATGTGGAATACAAAGCCGTGGTACCGTGACCGATTTCGGGAACAATCTGTACGAGGCGCAACAGACCTGTGAGGCCTACCAACAACAGTATCCCGGTCAACGAATATTTAGTCGACAAGAATGTTACACCTTTATGCGCAACCTCTTTTGTGTGGCACCGCTTCGTGGGTTGCGGCAAGAAGAAAAGTCGGTCTCGGTGCTCGAAAAGGCGATCCCCGGAATCAAGGTCGTACTGGCCACAAGGAGCGAGGATTTTGATTATGCCGTGGACTATATCGTCACCTACCATGAAAAACAACTGGCTATTCAAGTCAAACCAGAGTCTTTTTTTAACAAGGACAAATGCGTTCAGACGTCGAACGAGAAACACGAACGGTTTCGTCGGTTTCGACACGTGGATGTGTATTACCATGTTTATAGTAACCGAACCATGGAATTTCTTGAACCAACGACACAAAAGATTGTCGAATTTTTTTCATAAACATAAAAACAAGAAGTGACTGTTAATGTATGAGAACACTCAACAACAAATATAACAATATAAAAATATAATATTGTTAAAGATAATAATCGAGATTAATAATTGTGATTGGGGATAAAATACGATGATGAAACAGGAAGACCTTTTGTTGGATAAATCACCGTCACCGTTATCCTCACTGATCATGGGTCTATCGAGTCCAGAGGGAATGACCAAGAAGTTGTACCCCCATCAATTGGCGGCGTTGGAGAAGATGGAACTTAGGGAAAAAGAAAAAAAGATACGGGCCTTTCATTATGAGATTGATCTGCATATGGGTATCTATGCTGACATTGCCGGGTTTGGGAAGACGGTGACGATTATTGGTTTGATTCTGAGGGACCGGATGGAGTGGAATATTCACGAAGAGTTGATTCGTAGTTCTATTATCAATGTGTACGGCAACGGGTATATCGTAAAACGGTCGTTGAGTTCGTACCACCGGATGCGAACGAATCTTGTCGTGGCGACGCCGTTGGTATTAAACCAGTGGGTGGAGGAGTTGAAGGAGACGACATTGTGTTATACGGTAGTCACGAATCGAAGAATGTGTGAACAGGTGGATCCTGCCGAAGTCGATATTTTGCTCACCATCCCGACGTATTACAACAACATTGTGGATCGATTCCCGAATTGTGCGTGGAAGAGGTTTATTTATGACGATCCGACCCATTGTCGGATACCTTCCATGCGTCATTTAGTGGCAGGACACATTTGGATGTTATCCGCGACACCGGACATGTTATTATACCAGCACCGTTCCATCAACAATTTCATGAGCAGCATTTTCAGCACCAACCTCGACTATAATATCTACAAGCATCTTATTATCAAGAATCCGGATGATTTCGTGCGACAAAGTTTCAGCCTTCCACCATGTGTCGATATTTATCATCGGTGTTATGAACCCATCTTTTGGATCGTACAGGACATTATTTCTCCTGGAATCCTGCAGATGATCAGCGCCGGGAATATCGAGGGTGCCATCAAGGCCATGGGAGGTTCCTCCATGTCGTCGAATCTATACGATTTGCTTTTCCGAGAAAAGAAGGAAGCCCTTCAACAGGCCGAATGGAAAATTGCGAGATGGAAACGATCCCCTCACATCCAAAACACAACGACGGCAACGGCAACCGCCACGGCGACGGCGGCAGCGGCAGGGGCATTATCCAACGTGGGTGACCATGACAAAATCGTAAAATGGGAACTAAAACGAAACAAATTAATGATGGAATTATCGCAGCTCCGACAACGCATTCGAACCGTCCTTTCCGAGGATCAGTGTCCTATTTGTTTTGATTCGTTCCAAGACCCCGTGATGCTCACGTGTTGTCAAAACATCTTTTGTGGAAAGTGTATCCTCAACTGGATTGGCGTGTCGTCCTCGACGGAATCCACGACGGAATCGACGTGTCCCTTGTGTCGGTTAGTCTTGACTTCAGCCCACCTTGTTCATATGAAGGATACGATTGCGATGATGGAAAAAGATGATCTCCAAAATTGCCAGAATGGTGGTGGGGATATGGCGACGATCACAATGACAACCACCACCACAACAGAGAAAGAAGAAGAAGAAGATAATAATAACGATTTTAAATTTTCCAAGATCCAGGTATTGGAACATCTACTGGATACCTATCCGGAGGGTAAATTCATCATCTTTTCAGCTTATGACGAGACCTTTCGGAAAATCAGGGAGGTGCTAACACAATGTGAGATCCGGTACGCAGAACTTAGCGGTCGTCGGCCGGAGACCAAGATGCGTGTGATTCAGGATTTTAAAGATTCCAAGACCGGTGTTTTGTTTATGAATTCGATCCATGATGGTGCAGGAGTCAATATCCACGAGGCGACGGATATTGTTCTGTACCACGAGATGTCGGAGATGATGCGGACACAGATTGTCGGTCGCGCGTATAGGATTGGTCGTAAAGAACCGCTTCGGGTTCATCATCTTCTTGAAACCAATCGGAACGGTATGACGACTATGACGACGCCACAACAAACAAGATGATGGAAACCATTCTGATGATTTGTAAAAAAAAATCTTTGAAAATTTTTTTTTATTTTTCCGTCCTTCATTAAAATTAAAATATAGTTTCGAAATAATAATGGAACAACAACAAACAGTAAAGGCTGCAAAAGAAAAAGATGATTATGATTATAAATTATACCTAAAATGTTTAAATTTTTGTTCCAATAATTCTGTGATTAAAATTAAAATGTTAGGAACAGCTTCTAACAAACAATTACAGCAAAATAGCATGCTTATAAATGGTGGATGTGTTTTGTACTTGATTATTGTTTTGTCGGTAATGGGGTTTCTAATAAAACACATAACCAAAGGCTCACCACAGGATGTAAACACTAATCATCGCACGCAAATGTGGCTAAGATACATTTCGATCTTTGGGATGTTGATTTTGTTATGCGCAGTGGCGTATAATATTCAGAGGACAGGTTATACGGAATTCAATTGGTTTGTTTTCTTCACCTTTCTTGGTTGCGTTCTACTACTCGGTTACACATATTATGAAAATTCCAATAAGAATTTGAACGTGCTCAATGAAATAAAATGGTACCTTGTTACCATGATATTTGTGTGTTTGGTTCCCCTCTTTTTTTCATTGTTTTTGAAATTCATGTTACCATTGATGGCGAAAATGACACAAACTTACGACCTTTTTGAAAATATCACAAATTTATCCTTCCTTTTCATCTTGGTGTTGTTTTCTCTTGTTAGTATATGCTATTACAAGTCGACCAGTAAAACAGCCAGTGCCAAAGCGATCAAAAATTGGGGTTTTGGTTTGTTATTAAGTTCAATCGGTTTGGGACTTGTGATTGTCGTCATGTCCTACACTGCCGGTAAATTCTATGCGATGCAACATATTTGTAGAATGTTTTCTGCAATGTGTCTTTTGGAAGAAAAACCGATGGAAGACAGTATAGTTGAAGGAACAGAACAAACCCGCCCCCCAACTTGCGGAATATTGAAAGGTTTTAATTTTGATAAGTATGATATGAAAGAATTAATTGGGTATCCCGATGATAGTATGGAGCAAACAAATAGAAGAATAGAAATATTGAAGGGTAAGGGTAATGATGCATCAACGTCTGTCAATAATACATTATTTGATAATTTTTGTACATTATATCCCAAACAACAAACTGCACCACCACCACCACCACCACCACCACCACCACCACCACCACAAACTGGTGTTCAACAACCACAAAACATAAGTACTTTACTTGGAAATATTAGTCAGATTCAAAAAAAACGTTTTAATGGTGCACTCGGAAAACTGATAGAAACAAACAAAACAAGTTCATTCCGGGATATGGTATTGGTGCAAAACATTGAAGGGCAGTTAGAAAAGATAGAAAATGACCGTCATCAAATCCATAGTAAATTAATGGTGGTCAAGTATTTATTTGCAGTCTGTATTATTGTGGTCGCTTTATGGACACGGTTTACAACATGGATTAAAAAAAACCCTGTCTATTTTAGTAGTTTTCTTGTCGGATCCTTCTTGGTTGGAGTCCTTGGTATGGCGTTGATCATGTTTATTCGTGGGGCACCTCTTCGAGATAATCAAAAAACAATTTGGTTGACAGGAGTGATATCGGCAATGTTTTACTTCTTTATTGAATACGCAGGATTAGATGCTGCCTTCTTGTTTGAAACTCCAGAGGCATGTTCGGTGACCAAACCCCCTTCTACACCTTCCACCACACCGCCTAATAATACTGTCGTTATCGGAGAAGATTCCGAAAAACCAAACGCGTGCACCCCATTGGATAAAGAGTATGCTAAGATGAAGAGACAATCCATGGAGAGATTTTTAATCATCTTTGGTGGACTTATGGGCGTATTTGCTGTTTACGCGCTGTTTGTTCTTATGGGTTATTCCGTCGGGTTTTCTCTCTTTGACAGTATCTTGCAAGAGTCGTCGTCTAACACCCCCCCGTTTGTGAACAAATTAAACACATTTAAGACTAAAACAGGATTAGGTTCTCTGCCAGATGGATATCGTCACGTTTTCCAAAAGAATGGTTATCTCTCCTTACTGGAAGCTTTTATATTTGCACTTTGCACCACTCTGATCAATGTCGCCGTCTATTTTACCTATAACCCCAAATCAGAATGGGGAAAGGGGAAATTTTGGGTGGAGCAAGCCGCACTCATTGTTAAATTTATGATATTGTGGTACATTCTTGTTTGTCTCCATGTGATTCAATTTCATCAATCTAATATTAAAGTTGATCCTGCCGTTATCTGATACACCGGCCCGAGGAGTCGGAACCGGCGGAATTGGGACGGTGAATAGAGATTCCTCCATTCTGTATCGAGAATGTGGAGAAGGATCGAACAGTCTTGTTGAAGTTTTTCGGACAAACTCTTTGCCACGGGTGACGGAAATATTCCAGGTATGGAATTCAGGGGTTGGACGCGTTCTTTGTACATTTGTTGGGTATCAAGATAGACACTGCGTATCTTCTCGTCATTGTTACTGGTTTCATGAAACAACCGGTAGTACTTGTACAACAACATGCGTTCCACATCATACGAGGTTAAAAGGTCGGCCTGTCGGACCGCGTGGTAGATTTCCAAAAGAGAGGGGTCATTCTCACAAATATCCCTGACAAGATCGGGGACCTGGAACGATCCGTTTTGTACGGTCTTGTGGTACGACGTCTGGTCCATGAGGGTGACAAGGGTGCTGGATTCTTTCCTTGTATAACCGAGATCCCAGTGTAAAAATCGGTGCAATTTCCTTTTTTCTTTTTGCAGCAATTCGGGTTTCAAAATATATTTTTTATCAATCGTGTCGTGCAATAGGCTACACACCAAGGTCTTCTCCATGATGGGATAAGATATATTAGATATATTATTATTAGAATTCAAGATTTGATACGCCAAACGGGCGACGTCCACGGCGTGCACGTCATTGTGAGAATCATCCATGTTGTATTTTTTAGTGTTGTGAACAACATAGCGAAGAGAGGGTAGGAAACGACGTTTTAGTTGCTCTGTAAAATCTGGAATAAACGAAGAAACAAGGGGGGATAATAAAAAGAAGATGGACATTATCATCATCCTATTTTTCATCGTGTTTTCTTTTTATTATGAAACGTCTTTAATTTATAAATCATATCATCATTTATAAAATTTTTGCAATGATAAATTATAAAATTATTATAAAATAAATATAAAAATTATTCCACGAATGAATATCCCGAATATCCCGAATCAGATTGAAGGCAAACCTAAATTCACATGTGAGGATAGGATGATTTCATGGATCGATCCTTTCAAGATTCGTGTATTACAAATGGTTCATTCTACCAATCAACACGGTGGATACTCGACCATGCTCCAGTTTTCTGCCAAGGATCTTCCAGGATGGGTCCGTTCGTTGTTTGAAGATTATTGGAGAAATCAGATGCAGATACCTTCCTTCCAAGGTCAGTTCATCTATGACCACGCGGAAACATTGATGAACGGGAAAATGGAAAATCCGGATCCGGAATCGGATGCTGATTTGTCCTCGACCGTTATGCTTTATGAAGGAATCATACGTTTCGATTACCCTCCGTGCACCCCCCCGAATACCATCCTTTGGTCTTCTCCTGCATGGCCCCAACCAAAATTTGGATCTCCCCAAGGATTTGATCTATGTTCCCAAAACTTGTGGATGATGTTTCCCATCTACCTCGAAACCAACCCCGGATCGATCTACTTTTTACGACTTTCTATGCACACCCAACCCCCTTGTCTATGATTGTGTGGGTGGTGAAATAATTTAAAAAAATATTTTTTTTTATTTGTATCGTTTACAAACAAAAAACTTTGGTCATCATGTTTATTCTCTTGACGAAATCGATGATGGTATCACCACCATCACAACAACCACTGGAAAATGCGGTGGTTCTGAACGAAAATTATAGGAACAATCATCCTCAACAACCACAAGCGCAACCGTCCTCCATTTATTACCCTAACTATTCAACAACGGATTTTTTGATGGAGATCATTTTAGGGGGATTTGCCGCGTATCTTTCCTTATCGTGTCGTTACAATATGTGTCTGGGTACTCCTCTTCGTGTGTTTTACGCCATCCTTTGTTTCTTCTTCTGGCCCTTTTATCTTCTCATGTACTACCCTTTCTACCTTGTGAACAAATGTGTGTACATGTGCCCTTCTGCTGTTGTGAAAAAACAAGGTGGAAAAGGAAAGAAAAAGCCGACGACAAAGTTCTAACGACGAGGATCCGTTTTTGTTTGTAGCCATTCCCGGATTCTTAGATAATAGGGGGGTATATTCTTTTTGATATTCCTCTGTTCCAGGAAATAGATGGCATCTTGGGCGGCCGCGTGTTTTGCATCGTCCATCGAAGGTCCTTCTCCCCGACCAAGAACAAGTTCGCCGTGAGCCCCCGGGCCCTGGTAGACACACTGTACCTTTTGAAGAGGTGGAGGATATTTGTGCATGTGCATCATACGGCTGGTCTTGGATTGTTCTGGATTAAACACCGGTGGAATGTAATTAGGATCCTTCATTTGTCGGTACTTGATATTGCCAGGGAATTGATTCCGGTGAACATCCATGGTCTCCTTGAGACGGGTAATCGGATCAAAGAGGTCATTGAATTCCAGTGAGATCTCTGTTGAATCCAGTATATGTTGAAGAAGAAGATAACAGATGCCGTAACCCGATCCGGGTTCCACCTTTTCATCCAACAACCATTCGGTGGCCCCAAAAAAAGCTTCCAACACATCCTCCATCAGACTCCGAAGGGCCACCAGATTGCTGGATTGAATCTGTTCCGAATCATATCGAATAAACCGCATCATGCCCAACCCTTCCGCAATCTCTGCAAACTTTTTCTTGGACACCATATTAATCTTTAATCGTGCAATCACCTTGACACCATCGGGATTTTGTAGGATGGGAAATCGGCGAGAAACGTACCAAACAATCATCTTGTTCATGCTCCCATCGCCCAAAATCTCCAACCACTCATAATTCATCAACGAATCGATCGAATTATGAGTGAACGCCTGTCGATATAATTCCATGGAAGTATCGTCCGTCAATAGATCCTTGTACTGTTCCGCCAACCCAATCAAGTCCAAAAGACCCCGGATGTATTCCCGAAACTCCTCGCCATCATGGCAATTGTGGCTGTTGTGTAGAGGATTCATATCTTCTTTGAATAAAATATGAATTATAAATTATTTTATGTTAAAGAAGAAATTAAATTTTCTTTAAATCGTTTGGTCGTCTTTAAATTCTACATGATTTCAACAAGATTCTTCATTTTTATTTTAAGGAAATGGAAAAAAACCCCTCGAGGGTGACTTTGGACGAGTAACAACGGTTCAGATCTTCTACCCCCTTCTTGGCGATAACTTTAATTTCCAAAAGATCGTGGAGAACCTCCTGCTTGGTCATGCGTGTGTCCGTAATGAAACGGTCAAACACATCGAGGCTTAGGGCCACAAACGTGTGGCAGATCTGGTTGAACTCCACCGCCTTGGTGTTGGCCTTGTCGATCCGCTGGAGACGGACACGAAGTTTCTCCTCATCGATCCGGTTGTTGAGAAAGTCCAGCCGGCTCTTGACAAAACTGCCGGCCACCCTGTCCGCATTGCCGACATTGCGCGCCAAACGGGGCAGGTCCACGCGTTCGCAGTGAACGATGCGTCGAAGCTTTTCTGTGATCTCCCAATCAAACGTGCGCGCATTCCCGGCGATCGTCGCCCAACGCGTCTGCAGTGCTTCCGGTACCCTCCAGGTCCGTTCATTGGGATCCACACATCCCCCGTGTCCCCCGCGCCGACGACCGGCGGCGGCCGCCCCAACACCATCGCGGTTGTTCTGGCTGAACATCCAGTCGAAATAGTGCGGATTGTGAATGTTCCCGCGCTCGATCGTTCCCTTGGACCAACTAAAGGCCGTGTGACAGTTCGGACACCACATCTGGTCGCACCCCGACTCCTTGGAAATCCTCGCGCCACATCCCGGACAGGGTTTGGAGGACTCCTTGATCATCGTCCACTGCGCGACATCGTCCTCCTTGCACTCGTGATCGTCCCGATCCTCACGGGAAAGAAGATCGATGTTGCACTCGAGACAGGTAAAGTGCTTGCACGAGGGGCATTCTCCCGTCCTGGAACTGATGAAACCGTTGCACCCGTCGTTCTGACAGGCCCGTTGGTAATGGGTTCTCGTGGCCTCCGCTGCAACAGCGGTAGTGGGGGTGGTGCCATCCGCTGGATCTTCCGGTACCGCAGGGGGAAGAACTCCGGTCTCGATGGCATTTTGGAACGCCGCCTCCCTCCGACGGAGGAGGTACTCGGTGTCTGCCACCTGTCGCTTCAGATTCGAAATCTGGGTTTTCATCTGAGTCACGCGCGCGCGGATCTCCGGGATTTCCCGGTCCATCTCCACAAGGGGCATGGTGGCAGGAAGAAGTGCCCGGTGCCTTTCCCACAACATGGCCTCCCGGTGTTTCTTGTAGGCACCGTTCATGAAGGAGGCGGTCATGTTCCGGCGGAGAAAGATGGGATCCCACACCTCGCGACAGTCCATGCAGTGCGCATCCATCATCGATCCGAGCAGATAGCGTTCGACACACGACGCACATGCGGTGTGGGGACAACGGGGGCATTGGATCTCGCGGCGAGTGTTGCGGTTGAAGTTGTCGGTGCAGATGTTGCAGCAGTTCGACATTGGGGTTTTTTGGTTTGGTTGGTTGGTTTCACCTGTGTGTTTTTATAGTAAAGAGGGTTAGCATCCGTTTGTTTGTGAGAGAGGAGATGATGATATAATTTAAAGAATGGATTCGGATCATCACTTTTTGGCACCTTATCCGATCCGAACTTTTTCCCAAAAAAATATTTTTTGGTGGAGAAGATAAATAAAAAAACGTTTCATAATAAAAAAAAATAGAATGCTGATCGTTGAAAACCCGAATTGGCAGATCGTGGTTGTCCTCCTCATTATTTCCACCATCATGTACCGGTCCATTAAAAATAAGACCTTTAAAAACTTTTGTAATCTATGTTCTATCATCGCCTTGGTTTTATCCGTGTATAGTAATTGGAACAATGAAATAATTACATGTATTGGACTCGCCATTCTACATTGGTACCTTGGTCCTTTTTACCTGATTTATTATGGGTGGTATTACTTCACACACTCACAACAAGGACAAGGAGGAGGAAATGGACAAGGAGGAGGAAAAGGACAACAAGGAGGACAACATGGAGGAAATGGACAAGGAGTAGGAGGAGGAGGAAAACAAGGAGGAGGACAAGGACAAGGACAACATGGAGGAAATGGACAAGGAGTAGGAGGAGGAGGAAAACAAGGAGGAGGAAATGGACAACATGGAAAAGGACAACAAGGAGTACAACAAGGAGGAGTACAACAAGAAGGAGGAAAAGGAGGAGGACAAGGAAAAGGAAAAGGACAAGGACAAACACAACCAGGAACAGATCAATTAAGGAAATGGAGAGTAAAATATTATACAAAAAAAATGATTCCAAGTAGTTCTTCTTAACTAACATTGAAGATATGATATTAACGAATAGCAAAAATTGATATAAATTTATATAAATTTGTATATCCATTTTTCTTATCCTCTTCTCTATCTATCTCCTCTATCTCCTTTCTTCAGACAAACAAACAGCATTCAAACAGACATGGAGTGCCCCGTGTGTTATCGGGGGCTATCTTCCAAGTCTTCAAGATCCACGGTGACGCTGGAGTGTGGGCATTCGTTTTGTGCGACGTGTGCGGAGAGTTGGGTATTGACGCAGATGAAATGTAATTGTCCAATGTGCCGGGAAACGACGGCTTATTTTGACCGGAATACGCGTTCGAGGGAAAAGGCCAACCGGATTATGCAGACGTGGTGTCTGTTGGTGAATGCGTTGGACGGATCAAGGCCGAACCTGAAGGATTTAATCGAAATTATGAAAATCACCTACACGCCTCATCGATCTCTTTGGAAACGTCCGGAAATGGTCGTCATCTTTCGTACCATTCGACAGAGAATTCTCGAGGCCATTGCCATCTTCTTGTTTGACCGGAATCCAGAGAACTGGTTCCTCGATATGATCGATTTTGTTGGTGATGAAAACATGGTCGTTCTTCATGAAATTTGTCATTCGTAATTTGTGGTTGGTTGGAAATTAATTTCAAAACTTTTTTAAAATTTTGAAAACTATAAATATTAAATATTAAATATTATCCATCTATTCAAAAAAAGAAATGGCGCCACGAAAAGATCACAAACCACAGGAAGGTAAAACCTTGTTTATCAACGCCCTTAAAATTTTTCTGGTCACTCTTCTGTTATCCATGACAGTGGCATGGATGTTCCTCTTTGTTCGCCAAACAACCCTCCCGGACATTATTCTTCCCTCTGAAACCGATCCCAACCATAATCATCCCACCACAAAAGAAGATTTCACCTCTTCTGTTCTGCGTGGACCCATCCGTACACCCAACGACATTGAATTATCATCGTCCTCCTTGAACCCCGAGCCTCCTCTTGTTCTACAAGGCACCGGACTTTCTCCTATGCAGAAAGAATCCAAAGCATTCACCGATATTAACCGAACGCCTCCTTCCAACGATTGTGACGGTAATGGCAACTGTCGTGATTACGTCCTTGGTTACATTCCCGAAAAAGACCCCTGTGATCCTCCCCTCGACCCGCAGTATGAATACTGGTACTTTCCAAATCTTGCAGATCGCCCTTGTCCTGCCTACTCATCCTCTAATGCTGGCCATTTTAATGACGACCTCTTGTCACGGTACCCACGATGTCCGTCCGACGCAGGCCAGTATGCGACTTCCTATACACCGTTTGATGTGGACAAACTCAGTGTGCCAAAGATATAGGTAGGGTATTCGTAGGACAAAGACATGCAATCGCTTTTTCCGTCTGTTGTTCTGCAAAAAGATCACGCATATGTTGTTTTTCCTTATCCACAAGACTCCATAGAGAGATGTTCAATAGAATGTTGAAAAAGGCAAATAATGGGATAAAAAAGTATTTAGCATCATTTATGTATTCAGGATTCTTATTAATATTCAAGTCATAATATGTTTGCATAGACAACAAACCAAAAATCAACAAGTTAATAATAAAGATAACGAACAGAAACCACTGAAAGATGTATGTTATCCATTCTATGGTTGGATTGAACGTTACAGGAATCGTATTGCACAATTGTGTTGATGTTTGATTTTGTTGTTTTACTAAATTGCTAAACAATTGTTTTTGAACATTTTTTTTATAAAAATAGTAAATTGAAAAACATATCACAAAGACTATGTAAAAAATTATGTAAAACAAGTTGATATAATAGACTAAACGATATATATATGCTTTATTTTCCCAAAATTTATTTCTATCAAGAGATGGTAATGATTTATCGTAATCCTCAAGAGAAAGTTGGAACAAGTGAAATAATAAAAGAAGAATCACGACGATCCAAATATTATTTATTCCGAACATACTTTTTTTAGACTTACTTACTTTAATTTTTTTTTCCTTTTTTTTACACTAAGGAAGACAGGCAATTGCTTTTTCCGTCTGTTGTTCTGCAAAGATATCGCGCATATGTTGTCTTTCTAAATAAATACAGGCCATAAGCATTCCGTTCAACAGAATGTCGAAAAAGGCTTGTAGTATATACCAAAATCTTGTATCTGTAATCAATTTTGAAAAATCATTACAGTTTTTATGTTGTAAATGGTCACTATTTTGAATAACTTTATAATAGCTTAAGAGATAAAAAAAACGAAGTCCACTGTAGGCAATGAGACCTGATAATATATACAGTATCCATGAAATCTCCTTTTCAATGACCGGATCGGACGTTACAGGAGTTTTGGCACACAAGTTTGAAGAATTTGGATTTTTTTGTTGTAATTGACTACTGTACAATTGATGTTGAATACTTTTTTTGTAGTTTTTGTACTTGATCAAATGAAAGATAATATATCCGTAAATAACAAAATAAGAACTGTTGAGGAACAAATAAATACGGAAAAACAGTTCACTATTCAACAAAAGATTCTTAAATATACAAGCATTTTTAAATTTATCTATATCTTTGTTTTTGTCTTTATTTTTATTTTTCATGTATTCATCAAACTGCCAGTAAAAATAACAGAATTGAAATACGTGAAGTCCAATAAGAAGACTTACAAGGATCCATGTAATTTTTTCAACGGTCAACTGCTGGTAATTGTTTTGGAGGGTACTTAACAATGCAACAGACGATGGTGTGGAGGAAACATCTTGCATATTTGTTTTTAAATAATTTTTAAATATATAAATATATAAATTTATATTTTGAATATTTTGAATATTTTGAATATTTTGAATATTTTGAATATTTTGAATATTTTGAATATTTTGAATATTTTGAATTTGATTTTTTTTTTATTTTTTTTTTAAAACACACAAAAACAAAAACAAAAAAGAAAAAAAAAATATGAAAGCCTGTTTTCGATTTCTGTTTCCCATCGTTTCTCTCCTTTCCCTGTTACACCGCGCATCTCCTGTTACCCCCACTCCAGAGTATCGAACCGTCATTATCGGCGATTCCATGTTCTGGAGTGGCATGCCCTTTTTTGGTGGCGAGCCCAGTCCTCTCTCGAAATGGCTCGAAACATGGGCACAGCATCCCATTGAGAACCATGCCCTTGTAGGCGCCTCTCTGGAAGACGGCTGGATCAAAAGCATCCGTGCCCAATTTCAAGACCTTGTGTTTTCGCCCCCCATCACGACCCTCATTATGGACGGTGGGGGCAATGATGTCATCAGCCACCGCAAGGCGTGTGAAGCCATGACCCAAGAATGCACCCAAACCATTGATACCGCCATTACCATCGCCAAAGATATTTGGTCGCAAGCCGCCCAAAATAATATCCGTCATGTGTTATACCTTGGTTTTTATGATATCCCGGGCTTGGATGCCGCTGCCGACCTTGCCAACCCCCTCATGGAACAAGCATGCGCCTCGGCGCCCCTGGACTGCCACTTTATCGATCCTCGATACCGTAATGACACAGAACATAGTCATGGTTTGAAGATCCCGGAAATGCTTGGACCCGATCATCTTCATCCCACCCAAGAGGGGTATAAAGTACTTGCAGAACTAATCTGGAACACAAAAACATTCTACAACATTACTATTTAAATCATTCATTGATGGAAACGTAACTCTATTCATCCTCATCCTCATCCTCATCCTCATCCTCATCCATTGCAACATTATCCGGTTCCCGACGACGACAGTAATACATCAGGCCTACTGCACCTGTAATTGTCGTTGCATAAATGGACCCTATCAAAAGTCCCAACAACAGCACCATGTCTTTTCATCAACATCTTTTGTTTCTTTATATATTTATATATTTTTTGTTGTTGTATCATTAGTAGTAGCAGAGGATATGGATATGGATATGGATATTATATCCACCACCACGACCAACACCTCATCATCACCAATCGTTGTTGCGAAAAAACGCATCTTGGCGTTTACCAACTGCCAGGGTGCCAATGTGCTGGGGGCAATAAGTAAACTATCGGAGATCGTTGAAACGTACGAGTTGTTTACGATTGAAAATTACGTGGTGATGGATCCTGAAAAACAGGAATGGTTCGACAAGGAATTATTACCCACCATCGATATCCTATTGTACCAACATGTGCGAGACACCCATCCCTATAATACCACCAAAGATCTTCTTGCCAAGGTATCACCCCACACTCGTCTTGTCAGGATGCCTTACGTATACTGTAACTGGCTATGGTTGTTCCAGCATGCCAGTTCCATGAATAAAACCAAAGAGATTCGAGAACTCTTGCCCGCTCCGCTTTCTCGAGAAGAGGCCGATCAGTTCCTTCGCGAAAGCCCTTTATTTGCATTAAAGGAACGAAAGGAAATTTCGATGAAGATCTTGCATGAGAAGGAGAAGGATTGTGATATGAAATGCGCCGATTTCATAGAGGAAAATTTTCGGACGAGACGGCTCTTTTTTTCCAACAACCACATGTCGACGCCGTTGATCTTTCATTTGGCGAACCAATTTCTGAATGTGACAGGTATTACCCCCCAACGGTTGCAAGAAGGAATTCATCCTATGGGAGAATACAATTCGGACCAGTTTTTCCCCATCACTTCGTACGCGGCGACACAATTGGGTCTGCAATACTATGACGAGGATGCGGATGACTTTTATATTCAATATTTAACGGATATACTGGATCCGGTGAAACGATTGTGGTCCGCGGAAGAAACCCACAACTACTTTTTTGAAACCTATGGCTACCACCGGGATCGCACAATCTTTACCTCACGATTCTATTGATATATTATTCCGAAAATCAAACCCGTGAAAAATCGTCTTCATACCGTATAATATCTTCCTCCTCAAAGGACGCGCCCGTCTGAATCTCGATAATCTCTAAATTGCCAGTCGTTGCGTCGTTCACTAAACGATGTTTCTGTTCCTTTTCGACTTGAATGATACTTCCCTCCTGGATATCCGTTATCGTGTCGTCCAGCTGGGCTTTGCCACGACCGTGAAGAACCAGCCACAGCTCTTTACGATTCTTGTGGCTCTGTAAGGATAACCGTTTTTGGGGATGAACGACTAACCGCTTGATTTTACAGTCTGTTCCATCAAAGAGGATATGAAATTCCCCCCAAGGCCTGGTTTCGATTATTTTGGTTGTTGTCATCTTATTTATTTTTATTTTGTTGATTTGTTGATATAAAAAATTTTAAAATTTATTTGAAATATTTTTTAGTTGTAAAATAAAATTAAATTTTAATGAATACTCCATTAATTATTTATGTTATTGGTGGGCTGTTGTTATTTCTGGCAACAGTGTTGTGTAGAATAATATACAGATTTTCATCTTCATCTTCATCTTCATCTAACAGTATTGAGGAAGAGGAAGAAGTGCAGGAAGAGGACGTGATGTTCCATGAAACATCCCAAAGTATAAGACAATGTTTAGAACGTGACCAGAAGAAAACTATCGAGAGCATGGTACAATATTTAGGACGTGATTATAAGTCTGAAGAGTTAACGATAGAGACTTTTAAATCATCCCTAATGTTAAATTTATTAATCACTTGTAGTAACTCTGATCAACGAATACAGTTCTTGAATAATACGTTTATATTAACGACATATAACCCGGATGTTCTGAATTCTTTAATAATGAAGTGTTCTGGATCCATTGATGTTCTATTCACTTATCCAGTTGATTTTGATGTGGTAGTAGAACAACAAAAGAGAAAATGGTTAACAGTGAGATATGAGTGTGGAGAAAAAGGTAGTTTATTATTTCGCCTTACGAAGAAGATGGTGGAAGAGTTAGGTGAAGTCGGTATTTTTTGCACAAGTGAAATAAAGAAAAATAAACAAGATTTACATCAAAGTTGTATAAATGATATCATAAAAAAATTTAATGAAGTCTTCAAGGGTGATGATGTTAGTAAACAACAATTGATGGAAGGTATTTACAAGGATATAAATAATAAAATTAGAACGAATCAAATTCGAGGGAATAATATTCTGCTAATGTACCTTATTCTACATTTCTCTATTGAAATCGTGAATTTATGGAATCAAAATAAAAATATAATTCTTGTGACGGATCAAACAATTATAAACGAAAACATCTTCCTTCTTTTATATTATTACAGTCAAAAGAAAATGAATGCTGAAATGATGTTAATAACCAAACTAACAAGTGATAAATCTTCTTCTACCCTTTCGTTTCCTTTCATTCATTATAATGGATGGGAGAAAATTATGAGACGTACAAGAAGAAGAAATCGACCAACTACCACCATACAAAACGTCGAATAACCGTATATTAAAGTATATTAAAGATATTAAAGTATATTAACGTTTTAAAGTTTTAAAGTTTTAAAGTTGTTGCTTGGGTTTTTTATGTCTTTCCACCATACAATAATAGAGTTTTCTTGGCAAGGGCAAGCCACTCGGGATCAGCCGTTGATTTATGGAGGCTTTTTTGAATCAACGTGTGAAAAGACTTTCGGGTTGGTGGATCGAGATGGGTAGTAAAATCTTGTGTTGTTTGCAAGAGAGCTTGATTTCTACCTGCCTGGAGCGACAGGTTGTCCAGTGCGAAAAAGAGGAGACGAAGGATATTGGATTTGGCAAATCGTGTCACCAAGAAATCTGCCGACATGTTAATGGATCCTTCGACGCGTTCGATACGGATAATAATGGCAGGTGCTGGAAATTGGTTGGAGACAGAGACGCGCAAATTTTTTCGAAAATGGAGCGTGATAGAATTAGGCATTCCGGGTGGTAGCTGATGAGGTTGATCGACAGATAAATACTTTTCGGTGTACACCAACATGTTCTCCATGACATCGACAGGGTTCATAGGTGTAAGATGTTTTGAAATGTATTTTTTCACGTCCATAGGGATCTTGGACCTTATTTTTTTAATCATCGGGTGATCATGATGATCATAATGATCTTGATGATTTTGGTTCTTCATTGAATTTTGTTTTTTATAATTACTTAAAAAAATATAAAAAAAAATTAAACAACTTTACATTTAAAAATTAAATTTAGGCGAACTTTAATTGATGTTTCGTTTTCGTTATTACATCATCCATGGAGTGGACCGTGAACGGGAACCGAGGTTGCGTAAAGAATTAACGGATACCGGGGTCGATCCGGATGGAACAGACGTTTACTGGGTGCGTCATCCCAACAAGGACGAGTTGAGTGAGGAGTTTATCCAAAGTATCATCCCTTCTCATGATTTTTTAACCCATAACTTTTTGTACAAACCGTCCGATCTCCGTCCTGGAATGATTTCGTGTTCGTACAAACATTACCTTGGTCTGAAGGACTTTGTAGAAAACCATCCTGATTGTCCTTATGCGGTGATTATGGAAGATACGGTCGGTTTCCAACCCGGAACTCGTATACAAGAGACTCTCACGAAATATATCCAACAGCTCGATGAATTGTACCCAGGGGAGTGGGATGTCCTGTTTGATTGTGATTGGTGTGATGTCTATGAACATCCCATTCAAAACGATGTCTTGGTCTACCCCAAATCAAATCATCTGGAGTATCGCGATGGTCGTATGCACGGAGGGACGCGAGTGGCCCGTTTTTATCTTGTCACTCAGTCTTGCGCCAAGAAACTTGTAGAGCATTGGCTTCCCCTCCATTTTTCTCCCGATTGGTGGATGAACGACCTGTTTCGAATGCTCAACATCCGATCGTTTTGGTCCCAACCCCCTGTTGTATTTACCTACCCCCATGAATCTACCGCTTAAAGAAATAACGTTGTTATTCATAAATACAAAGAATGAAGATTCTATCCAAATGCACGGTTTGTAGTGAAAATATAATGGAAGGTGTACCCATGACGACATGTTATTGCGATGCCTCGTGTTGTATCGGTTGTTTAGAAAAATGGATTCTTGCGAACCCGGAACGAGAGGCAGGATGTGTAAACTGTCGTCGTATTTTCCCACAGGAATATTTATATACGGTATTGAGTCCAGAATTTATGCGGGATCATTATACGCCGTGGAGAGAACATTATTTGTTTCTTCGAGAGATGCCGTATTTGGCAGAGGATATGGATGTTGTGGCGATCGAACGGGATCGTCGAAAGATGTTTGCCGAGCTGCAAATTTTATACAAGAAGAAAAAGAAACAGTGCCGCAGCAAATCCAGATCCAAATTATCTACAAAGGATCTTGAGCTTCAAAAAGAAATCGATGCATTACGACAGGTGATGCCACCTCCCCTATTAGTATCCTCTTCTTCTTCTTTGAATCCTCCCATCGAAAAAAAGGCGACCATTGTGATGCCCTGTGGAAAAATCGGGTGTCGTGGATACGTGACGACACGTTACGAGTGCATGTTGTGCAGGACAGAATATTGTCGGGAATGTATGGGGGTATCCGACGATAAACACGAATGCAAGGACGAGGATGTAAAAAGCGCGAAGGATATCATGGGTAGGACCAAAGCGTGTCCGCGTTGTGCCGTGCGGATCTACAAAATCGAAGGATGCGATCAAATGTGGTGTGTGTGCTGCCATTGTGTATTCAACTGGTCAGAGGGTATCCCGTTGAACACGACACAGGTGCACAATCCTCATTATTTTGAGTGGCTCTTTTCGGATCGTGGGGTGAATGATGTAAACGTACACCGGAATGTACATCATCATGATGATTATGATTATTATCGATTGGTGGCAGATCTGATCTATCACAAACAACATGGTGTACACGGTTATCAAGATCAGATAACGAGTCATCTACAGAGGATGTTGAGAGATATTCGGCATATTGAACAGATCGATAGGCACAAGTATAGAAACACCAGGGAACCGGTGGATGTCGGAGGCCACACCACCCATCGCGATTTGCGTCTGCGTTTTCTATTGAACGAGATTGAGGAATCCGATGTCAAACGACTGCTGTACAAGAGAGAAAAACGACAATTGAGACGTTCTTTGATTTACGAACTCTTGGGTATGACCACACAAGCAATTCGAGACATTGTGCTCCGATTCGTCGATTCACCGGACTGGGACTATACACCCTACCAGAAAGAGTTACTCAACATCCTTGATGTATTTTATGAACGATTAAAGACAACCAAAACACATTTTGGTGGTTGTCAAATACCTGAAATATCTCAACGAATGAATGCATTGTACAATGATGTGCGTTGCGCCGCACACCGCGCTTAATCAGAGTGCGTTGCGCCGCACACCGCGCCTGATCAGGTGTGGTGCGCATCACACCGCGCCTGATTAGGTGTTATCGGGTGTTCATCGGGTGTTCATCGGTTGTTATCGGGTGTTATCGGGTGTTATCGGGTGTTATCGGGTGTTATCGGGTGTTCATC
>Ga0214921_10002719_pt1 | contig 28213 bp, 35 predicted proteins | sample LL1505_MetaG_FD_177992 | JGI IMG/M metagenome (GOLD analysis project Ga0214921, IMG submission 177992) | Freshwater microbial communities from Lake Lanier, Atlanta, Georgia, United States - LL-1505 | ecosystem: Environmental > Aquatic > Freshwater > Lake | place: USA: Georgia | collected...
TAACATATAATATAATCCCAATTAATATTATATTAGGTGAAAAAATTTGATTCATTTATATAATATATTATAAATTATTATCTATTATAATTATATATGGATTATAAACAGAAATATTTAAAATATAAACAAAAATATATTAATTTACAAACACAAATTACTAACAAATCAAATAATACTATCAAAGATGCTATTGGTGGAGGTAAACATGTTAATACATTAAATTTATTTAAAGCAGATTGGTGTGGTCATTGTATTGCTTTCAAAGACACATGGGGTAAATTACAAAATAATAAAGAATTTAATATAAAATATAACACATATGATGCAGATACACATGCAGCAGAAATGAAAAAGTGGGAAATACAAGGGTTTCCAACATTAATTCTTCAAACAAAAGATAAAGCAGTAGAGTATGTAGGTCCGAAAACATTTGATGCAGTTGCTAATTTTATAAAAGAATATTCTTAATAATTTCCAAAACATTCTAAATATTGTATATTTGATAATATAATATTATCATTAGAATTTGTTGAGTCTGATAGTGTATATTTCATTTTATATTCTCTAATATCATCATTATCATATATATTATTATTTGGGGTATTATGTAAATCTTCTGTTATATCAATATGTGTAATACAATCATAAATTTTATCTAATATATCTATTTTATTTTTAAATACACTAAAATTATTATTTCCTAATTGTGAAAGATGTGCTAAAGAATAATGAGTTTCTTTCACAGCTTGTTTATTTATTTGTTGTATTTCTTTTAATTCTTTTTTTTTTATTTGTTCTAAAGATTTTAATTCTTTTCTTTTAATTTTTTCATAATCTTTTAATAATTTATCTTTACTTTTAAGTTCCCATTTATTTTTCTTTTTATTAAAAATATTCAAGTCTGTTTTACTTGATAATAAAATTAAATTTTTAATATTATTATTTATTGGTAAATTATAATCATCAATATTATTCATTTAATTTTACAAAGAATTTTTATTTAAAATAATTAAACTAATTAAAAAAATTTATATTTATAGGTTGTGTTAAATTTTAACTTTATTATAATTTAGAATAGTTTTACTGTAAAAATTGAAATCTAAATATATAATTATTTATACAATAATATTTTACAAAATGCCACAGGAAATCCCACGACAAACGAGTACACCCCATCCAATACAGTATAATAAAGAAAATATAAATGAACCTTCTAGTTTTGAATCTTCAGATTCAAAATCTAGAATGCTACTTATCAATTTCCCTTCAGGAAAAATTGTTAATGAACCTGGAGAAAAAGTTAAAACTTTTTCTTCAGCTATGATGATAAATAAACGAACAAAACCATATATAATTACAAAAAAGATAGTATATGAATCTTGTGCGATTGGTTGTAAATGGAATATGATATATAAGTAATATATATTTTCATGATTAAAATAATTTTATTGACATGATACTTGACCTAAAACAATAGCTCTTTCTTTTGAATGCCATCCAGATTTTCCAAAGTATTTATATTCACAATACACATCTGGTATATAAGGAATTGTAATTTTAAGTAAATACATTTTTATATCTGGTAATAAAAATGAACTAATATTTGAAATATTATTAAAGAATTTTAAATACATAGTTGTTATTGGTCTATATGTAGGAATCATTGGTTTTAATTTTTTTATTTTAGCTAACATATAATCTTTGTATGCAATTAACCATCTAATAGGTGTATATTCCATTTTAATTATTTCATCTATTTCTCCATCAGAAAATGATATACTATCATAATAACTATCATCATGCAAATAAAATTCAATTATATCTTGTAAGTATGTTTTATCTAATGATTCATTTTGTTCAAAATCATTTAATATAAAAACAACAATTTCTGCTCGTAATTCAGAATTAATTAAATAGCTGACTAATTTTCCTTTGTATCTATCTAATATTAATATATATTTTTTATATAAATAATCATAATTATCCCACATATCATTTATTTTTTTACACTTTGCTTCAAATTCTGATAATTTATTTTGTTGTTCCGTATGTAGTTTATAATATGCACTTGTATCTTTTTTAGGTATTTCTAATTCTATTATTTCACACTTAATACAATTAATATATGCATTTCTGATATTATTTTGTTCATCTTCTGTTATATATTTATCATCTAAATATGCACCGCGTAAATTATCAATAATACTATTAAATATTTCTCTTATTTTATTTATATCTAATATTCCATAAAATGGCATTCCAGTAGTATATCCTGCATCATTTATTCCAAAATAAAAAACTCCATTTATTTGACTTTTAGAAAATAACCCAATATATTTAGCAATATATTTTCTAATATTTTTTTCAATTATTTGATATATCATTTTATTAAATTTATTATTATCTAATTTATAACCATTATATAATAAATTTCTAATTGCAGTATTACTAAAAACATTATCTTTTGCAGTAATACAGAATTCTTTATATTCTTTATCAAGTGTTTCTCCACCAACAAAAGTATATATATTAAGTGTACCTAGCGGGACTTTTGTTGCCACTGGTGCATGTCTTGAATATTGATGTAAATCATTAATAGACACCGGTCGTGCTATAAGAAATACCTCAAGAGCAAGAATGGATGTCATCACATTGTGTTATAAATAATAATAATAATGTTTTAAATTTATAAAAAATCAATTTTTTATAAATGTAAAAGATAATAATTTAACAAATAGCTATTTTATTAGTATTGTTATTTCTAATATTATTAATTAAATTAATAATAAAAAAATATATTTGAAATAATATTTTTATTCTAGCTTCATAATAAGGTCTTAGTTTTTCAAGTGCCTCTGGTAATGTAACCCATTTAATATCACCTATTTCATATTGTTGATTTATATTAATTATATTTAATTCTTCTTCTGCTTTAGTGTAAGCGATATAATAAATATGTTTATAATTGGTATTATTACTACCAGTATATTCTTCTTCTAAACAATTTAATCTTTCTAATAAATGAACATTATTTATATTACAATTAGTCTCTTCACTAAATTCTCTAATAGCACAATGTATATTTTTTTCATATATATTCTTCCTACCTTTAGGAAAACCCCATTCTGGTTCTTTATAATTTGATAAATATTCATCATCTAATAAACCATAAAAATTTAATGATATTAATTCATTAAATTTATTTTTTGATGAGTTAAATTCTTTATGATATATTTTATTTTTAGCGGTATCTTTCCATAATTCATTCCATAATAATTCAAATTTTACTGTTTTAATCATGATATTTTCATCATATGTCATTAATTTAAACATTGTACTTAAATGTTCTTTATTATGACTATTATATTTTCCTCTTATAAATTCAACATAATTTAAACTAAATTTTCTTCTAATCATTAATAGTTTAATTTTATTATAAAATTTAGATATATATTTAATATTATCTAAATTTTGATAATTAAATTCATTAATATCTAAGAATTTATTATAAAAAAAGTTTTCAATTGTTTTATTATTTATATTAATATTTTCTAATTTAAAACATATTATACCATAAGAACTAATAGGATCAGTGCATGATTTTAACATATGTCCATTTTTACCGCAATTTAAACAAATATGTTTAGTAGAATTCATCTAATATATAGATCATATTATTTTTTTATATACTTATTATTTATTTTATTTCTATAGTAATATATAATAATGGAAAACGGACGAACAATGATAATGCATTCTGTAATAATTGGTATTTTATTATACCTCTTTATGATTTATATTCTTGGTCAAAATCAAATGATTGCAGAAAATAGAAGTATACTTATTGCCGCATTAGTTTTAGTATATATGATTTTATTTGGTCATGGATTACCTAGTAGCAATTTATCACATTTATAAATGTTCATAATATTATGAACAATCGACCTGACTAAGAGTCATCAATACACATACATCCACTACCACATCGAGCACATGTATAACATCCACAAGTTCTACAATATTCCTCGGGATAGTCGTACTCCGTCCAACATGTACATAAGTGGTCTTGGCACCTGTATCCTGATCCACCAAAAACGGTAGATTTCATCTCATACTCGTCGACCATCTGCTTCGACACACGCTTGTTGCAATTATCAGAGTATACCCATGGTGATAATATCTCACGATGTTCGCACCTTTCATAGTCGACTCTCTCATTGGGAAACTTAATTTTTTCCCACCACACAGATATCACTGCGACAGCTCTACGTACGGTATCTGTTGATTCCCACATGTTAAGACTATTTATTATTATTATATAATTATAATATATAAATTTCAATTTTTATTTATTTTTGTTATAACTTTATTATAAACAATTCCATAATAAAGTTATAACAAAAATAAATATATAAATAAATGTTCATAATATTATGAACAATCAAGACCCTGACTAATTTTTATTAATACACCTACACCTATGACTACATAGGACACCTATGACTACATAGGACACATTTAAAACATCCACAACCGGGACAATATTCCGTGCGATAGTACACCTGTTTTTGACATGTACATAAGTGGCGCCAGCACTTGTATCCGGATCCACCTGAAATGGTAGGCGTCCTCATATTGACTATATCCTTTGACACGCGACAGTCAGTGCATGAGTCGCACTTATGATGTGACAAACGTTTCAGCTGAGCATTAGAGATCATGTCGACTGCCAACTAGAAACAAACATTTGCGTCATCTTGAATCGGGGGTCGGACGCTTCAGCAGACCAACGGCGCATAATGCGGTAGTCGTGTTCCTTATTTACCCACGAGATGAAGCAATTTGGCAGTCGCGAGGACCAATTGGACGGATCGTAACACACTATGCGCCACTTCAAGGAGCACTGAGTTAGGATCCAGATGATGTGCAAAGGAAGATCTTTTGCAATTTTGAGCATGGTCGCAACGGGAACACACACAAAAAAGTCTTTTCCCGTTGCGATCTGACGACTGTCCGGTATGAGCAGAGGCGCATCTAGTTTGAGTTCCATGAGTCGACGCGTGCAAAATGCGTGCCCGACTGTTTGACAAGTATGAGTTATGGGGTAGTTTTTGACTTGTTTTAAGGTATAATTAGGCAAATTAAATACTTATAATTTCAATTTTTATTAATAACATTATATTATGGTTATATAAAATTAATGAATGCTATGTTTTCACTGATGCATATATTTACTATTAAAAAATAAAATTATTTTTTTGATTGTGCTTATCATCTACATTATTTGGGATAAGACACTTGCAACCGCTTAAGGAATTGCTCTCTGAAACCCTGTAGCGGTTTCATTATAATATATAAATTTTAATTTTTATTTATTTTTGTTATAACTTTATTATAAACAATTCCATAATAAAGTTATAACAAAAATAAATATATAAATAAATGTTCATAATATTATGAACAATTGACACCGACTAATAGTTATCAATGCACTCACATCCACTTCCACATCGGGTACATGTATAACATCCACAGCCGGGACAACTTTCCTTAGGATAGACGCGATTTGTCTGGCATATGCATAAGTGGCGACGGCACTTGTATCCTGTGATATCTGTCATCGCATATTTGATAATCATAAATTTTGACACGCGCTTATTGCAGTTATCCCATGGAGATCCCCTCTTGCAATGGTTGCATCTCTCATAATCGAAACTCTCAGTGGGAAACTTAATTTTTTCCCACCACCTAGATAACACTACGACAGCTCTACGCTCAGTATCTGTTGATTCCCCCATGTTAAGACTATTTAGTATTATATAATTATAATATATAAATTTCAATTTTTATTTATTTTTGTTATAACTTTATTATGGAATTGTTTATAATCATCTGTAGTATAATTAATATTATCTTTTATTATATTAACTTTGTCTATAATATGACTATTTGGAATTGATATATTTTCAGGTGTATTAGGCGGTGCACTAATATTATAATCTTTATTATCTATTTTTATATCTAAAATATTATTATTCATTATATATATTTATAAAAAATATTGAAATAAATATATAAAGATATTATAATAAGTATAATCAAAAAAATGTCATTGAATGTTAAATACAATTATGATGAGATTAATGCTATCATTTTAGAAAACACATTAAAGATGTTAGAACGTCGTAAATTAATTAAATCATGGTCAGATGAATTTAATAAATTAAATATGGATAAAACAAATAAAACAACATTTGAAATAACTCTTGCAGATAAAAATATATATAGTATTTATTTAGTCAGTGCAAAATTAGTATCTATTGTTCAAGGAACGCCATTAGATGATTATTTATCTAATAATTTAGGAATACATAAAATAATTATTGCAAAAGATGTTACTAAAAAAGTTGTTAAACAAATAATTACAGATTATAAAAATGCGGAATTCTTTTTTGAGAGTGATATGTTAGAAGATATTCCAAGTAAAATATTTATTCCAGAACATCAATTATTAACACCTGATGAAAAAACAGAGTTATTAAGTAAATTTTCTGAATATGATATTAGTCGTATATTTTTAACAGATATGATGTCGCGATATTATGGTGCAAAAGTTGGAGATATATTTAGAATTATTCGTCCTAGTTGTAAAGCTGGGAAAAATACCGATTATCGTAAAGTTGTAAATAGTTCATGGGATATTTTGTTTTAAATTAAATATAAAATATTTTTAAAATTTTTTATCTAATAATATTTAATATGGTGGATACCAAAAATACAAAATGTCCTCCAGGTCAAATTAAAAGAGTTGCTTATACTAAAAAAGTAAATAATAAAATAATAAAAGTAGATAGTGTATGTATAAAAGATCAAGGGAAACCTGGTAAAGGTCCTAAACTAATAGTAATACCAGAGGAAGATATTGGATTATTAAAAAAATATGGTTATTCATTAAAAGACTCTTATGAAAAAAGAATAATAGCATTAAAAAAAGCTCTTATGAAAGAAAATAATTTAAAATTATTAAGATATATAAATGCAATTAGAACACTTCAAAAATCTAATGAAAAATATTATAATAAATTAGATAAAGATTTCAAATGGTTACAAACACAATATAATAAATATTGAAAATAAAATATCATTATTTAAACAATTAAAGATTATTATATATAATGGAAATAAATTATGAAACAATCATATCCTATTTATCTAAAAATAATTCAAAAAATGTAAATAATATACCTTTTATAACACAAAAAAATATTAATACATATGTAAAACCACCTGTATCAAATACAAGTAATGAACCAACGGATACTGGTGTATTTCCAGATGTATTTAAAAATGTATTAACTGAGAATTTTTTTAGATATGGTATTACAGTTAATGATAATGAAAATAATAATATTAGTTTTTGGTCTTCTATCATTACAATATTAGATAAACAATTTGTATTCCCTTTGTCATATACACATACAGAATTTGAAATAATAAATCAATTTAAGACTCAACTAATTGATTTATATAATCCAAAATTATTATGTGATTTTATTAAATTATATGATAAAAATGAAATAAAAGAACGATTTAAATTAAATCCTGATTGTATAGTAATTCAATATATAGCTGAAGTATTAGATATTAATATGATAATTTTTGATTTTAAAGAAGAAACAATTAAAGCAGTATATCCTCATGAAATAATGAATCCATGGAAACAAACAATATTATTAGCAAATTATGAATTATTTTGGGAACCAATAATGTGTAAAAAATCAAAAGGAACTATTGTAAGATTATTTGATTATAATAATCCAGTATTTAAAAAAATAATTAATACAAATATAACTTGTTTAAATGATACGATATTAAAAAAGAAATTTAATTTTATTAATAATATACAAGTTGTAATAGCAAATGAAGAACAATTATTAAAAAGTAATAAAAATAAAACAAATGCTTCTAGTGGTGTAGAACAAGATAAAGAATTATATACACAAAATAATGTAACTGTAAGTATATCAACAATAGAAACAAATAATATTCCATCTGAATCACAAAATACAGATAATCTATTTATTAAATTAGATGAAATAGATATTACTAATAAATTAACAAAAGCAAAAATGACAAAAATGAAACTAGATGAATTAAATAATTTATCAAAAAAATTTAATATAACAGTTACTAAAAAAAATCCAACAAAAGCGATTTTAATTGATTTAATTCTAGCTAAGATTTCAAATAGTTAAATTGATAATATGTTATCGTTTATTGAATTTTATAAAATATATTTAATTATAATTAATGATTATAATTAGAATTATTGTTTTATTTTTATTTTTATTATTTGTAGAAAGTTATTCTACATTTCATATATCAAAAACTAATAATAGTATTAATAATTTAAATACAAAGCAATGTAATGAAACAACTCATACAAAGTATGAGTTCTTACCTCAGAATGTGAAACATTCTGATGAAACATTATCTTTTTCTTCAAAAGAAAAAGATAAGATTACTTTTGGGAAAAAACAGAGTTTTTTTCCAAATGAAACAACTCATACAAAGTATGAGTTCTTACCCTCGGCATCTTTGATGGCGGGGTTGAGCCCTTCGGGCTTACCTTACACTGCAAAGCAGTGCAATGAAACATTATTTAATTTATATAGATCTTTATTATGTTTTTATTTTTCACTTTATGCATTAGAGAACACATTAAATAATTTAGATGGTTTTATAAATCCATTTAATTTTACGAATGATAATATTAAAGATATATCTAAATGGTTTTTAGCATATTTAGTAGTGGATATATATAAAATGGTATGGAATAAAAGTGTTAGATGGGATTTATATACTCATCATATATTAGGTATAATAATATATTCAACATCATTTTATTATAATAATACATGTTTTTTACATAGTTTTGGATTACTAGCAGAATCAATTAGTATTGTATCAGGTATAGATTCATTGTATATAGAAAATAATGAGTTAGAAAAATCAAAAAAATGTAAAATATATCGTAAAAAGATAATTAAATATATAAGACAACCAATATGGATTTATGGTTTATTAATAACATTATATAATGCAGATGATATATCAAATTTTATGTTTTATAATGGTCTAATTACATCAATTACTATGATATGTTTAGATATTTATTGGGAAAGGAAATGTGATAAAATAATAAATGAAAATACATAATTATTTTATATAATAAAAAAATATATACTATAATAATGAGTAATCTGGATAATCAAATAATTACGCCTGAGGTATGGGGACCACATGGATGGAAATTTATTCATTATGTAACATTAGGATATCCAGAAAATCCAACACAAATACAAAAAGACAAATATCAAGCATTTTTTATTTTATTAAAAGATGTATTACCATGCGCACTATGTGCTAATCATTATAAGGAAAATTTACAACATTACCCATTAAATGACCAAATATTAAATTCTCGTGAGAAATTTATTAAATGGGGAATCGATATTCATAATAATGTTAATAAAAGTAATAAAAAACCAATATTAGATTATACAACCGCATACAATATGATAAATACTGACTCTGAATGTAAATCCGTTAAGAAACTAGAATTATTTAATACTATAGATACAAAACCCAATGAACCTGGAGAAAAAGTTTTAACTTTTTCTTCAGCTAGATTAGAAGAAACTCAAAGAGTTTCTTCTAATGAACCTTATCAAGCAAAGCTTGATAAGCTAGATAATAATATAGATGATAATATTATGGTTTATAAATTAATTGGATTATTTATTATTTTAATTTCTATAGCATTAATTTATAAAAAATATTAAATAGGTTATTAGTATTTTATTTATAAATTATTATTTGTTTATGTTATTAGTTAAAATATATACAGTAATACAAATAGAAAATAAAATTATTTTCTTTGCTATTTATTAAGAGAAATCATACAACTTATCTAGGTAAAATAAAATTATTTTTTAGTAACAGACACTTCACAAAATACCAGACTTCTTGAGGACCGGTAACACGTCAGAACTACCATCATTATCTGACCGAACTTCTTCAAAATGTCCACCCATGCTAATCGCACGTCGTGCTGTTGCTTCCGACTTGTAGAGTTGCATGGTTAAAATGCCTGTATGTATCGTTGCGTATACTGTGGTAGACACCTCATAAGGTAATTGTGGCACAGTATAGATTTCAAAGTCGGAATTACTCCCAGGCTCATAGCTGCAATGAATCTTGTCCCACTATTCAGCCTTCTTCTTCGCTTCTTCAGCCACATGAATGTCTGTATGAAATGACTTAACAAAATACTTGTAACGTCCTGTATCTTGTGCGTAGTCGTAATCATACCAGTAAGAAATGAGTGCGTAGACGCGCTTTTCCGGTTCACTATCCGTCATTTGCGCACACTGTTGTGCAAGCTCTCTCTCAAGCTCTTCATAGCGTCGTGTTGTCCACTTGGTGAAGTTTTCACACCATCTTTCAGGCGTTTTTGCGGTAGCCAAAGATAATGGCATCACGGCTGCGCAAATTCTCTTCTGGAAAGCACCTTGTGGTTCCATGATTATGTATCATAATATAATAACAACTTGTGTTAATTGCGGATGTTTCTGAAAAATAATTTTATTTTTATTTATTTATAATTTTCTTGTAAATCTTTACGGTTTAATAATATCATCATAGTTGTCGTATAAGTCTACCGATAGATAAACATCATATTTTTTATAAATACTGTTATTAGTTCAAATAATTATTTTTATTCTATAATAGTAGAATAAATATCTTAAATGTATAAAAAATATTAAACTATATAAAACAGTATTTTATTTATTAATAATGTCAAACATTAATAAACAAAATCCACCAGAATTAAAAACATCTTTTGATATACAAAAGATTGTACAAACAGTTGAAGAAATTAAAAAGGAAATTAATTTAATTAAATTAAAAAAAAGTAATTTGCTTGATATTGAAATAGAAATAAGCACACGATTTCCAGATTTTTATGATTCGCATCCATATTTAGTAAAGAAAGTATGTAAAGGTGATGATTTAACTATGTTATATGAAATGTTAAATAAATTAGATCATGTTGAAAAAGGGAATGAAACATTAACATCAGTAGAAACAAATTTAGGTTCTAAATTAGCAGATAAATATCTTTATCCAAATTTAAAAAAAAACAATTCATAATGATGGGAAATCAATATTATTTAATTCAAAATTATTTTTATTAATATTATTAGATTTTATTAAATTATATGGTGGTTTTCTTGGTTGAAATTGTCTTTTATTAGTTTTAACATTACATTCAATAGCAGTTGAATTGAACTTACTATTATTGCATATCTTATTTACCTTTTTTTTATTTATTGTAGATAAGTTTTCCTCATCTACATTTGTTGTAATATTTGATATATCATTATGTTTATTCATATTGCGCAATAATGCATTATAAACAATTTGTCTTGTTTCCTCATCATCAGATGACTCTGATGTATTATCATTTTCTTCATCCTCATTTGGAATATATTTATCTATATTATTCATTATATAGATAAATATTTAATATTTTATATAGTTTAACATAATAATTTTATATAAATATTTTTATATAAAATAAATGTCATATAAAATTGTAGTGGCGCGATATAATGAAGATATTAGTTGGTTAAATACAGAAATGAATAATTGTATAATATATAATAAAGGTGAAAAATTAAATATAGATAATGAAATAATGTTGGAAAATGTAGGTAGAGAGAGTGAAACTTATTTGCATTATATCATTACAAATTATGATAATTTACCAGATGTTGTAATTTTTACACAAGCAAAAATAGATGATCATGTAGGTTCAAATGATATATCATTTTTAATTAGAATTAAAAATGAAGCACTAAATTATAAACTATCACAAAATTTTTTAATACATTTTGATATTAATAAAAATAATAGACCATATTGGGATAAAGAATGGAATTATTTACCTTATTGGTATGAAAAATGGGATCGTGTTAAACATGGAGAATATTTTTTAAATGATAATTATAAAGATAATAAACCTATTAAATTTATAGAATGGTTTAAAACAAACATAAATGAAAATTATCCAAATCCTATTTATATTTATCATGCAGCATTATTTGCTATTAAAAGATAGAATATACTTAATAAACCAATAGAATATTATAAAAAATTAATTTTAGAAGTAAATCATCATATTAATTCAACAGAAGGACACTTTTTTGAAAGATCATGGTATTATATATTTAATTAAAAAATGTATGATTAAACGCTTAAAGGTTTAAGATAATATTTTTAATATATAAATATTTGTATATTAAATGTTAAAACATAATAATTCAGATAATAAAGTTCTATCAGATACATTACAAATACCATGTAATATTTTTCAGACTTGGGCTACAAAAAATATTTCAGAAGAATTAAAACAAATTATTAATACATGGAAAACAAATAATCCAGAATATAATTATTACTTATATGATAATAATGATTGTGAAGAGTTTATAAAAAAAAATTTTGATGATCGAATTTATAATGCATATTGTAAAATTATACCAGGAGCTTATAAAGCAGACTTTTGGAGATACTGTATTTTATACATACATGGTGGTGTATATGTAGATATAGATACTTTATGTTTAGGGAAAATAAATACATTTTTAAATAAAGATATTGATTTTATGGTTCCTATAGATTTAAATATAAATAATTTTGAAGGTAAACATAATTTATTTAATAGTTTTATTGCTTCTGTAGCACAACATGAAATACTTAAGAATTGTATTGATTACATTGTAAATTTAATTGAAAATAATATAATTCCGCAATCAAAACTAGATTTTTCTGGTCCTGGATGTTTAGGTCGATCTACAAATAAATATTTAAATCTTGATGAAACATCTGCTTTCTCAGGAAAAGAAGGTATTCATAATAATATACATTTTTTAAAATTTGAACCTGGGAGTGAATGTGTGAAAGATATACATAATAATATATTATTCCAAAATAAAAATGGGAACTCTGATATTATAAATATATATAATAATGAAATATCTAAAATAAATCATATTTCATGGTTAACAACTAAACCATTTATACATAATGGTATTTACGTAGGATCTTCTAATATAAGTACTAAAGTGATACAACTAAAAGAAAAAACATTAATAGGACATAATTTGTTAAATTATCAATGTCCTGCTTGGGGAGATACATTTGATATTAAAATAAATAATAAAGAACTAATTATTAAAAGAATAGATTTAGATTGTGGTTGGGGACAACAGATAGAACTCCCTATTAAATATAATAAAATTTTAATATATAATGGTTTCCCATTTCATTATGAGATGATGGGTTTTATACTTGAATTTTGTCAGAAATATAATATAGAAGCAATAGTTGTATTAAAATATATAGATCAATCATGGATTGATTTATATAAAACAAAATATAATTTTATGGTATTAGAGAATTTACCAGATGATTTAGATTATTATTTATTTGTTTTACTTTTAACAGATGATGATTATGCTTTTCCAGAACATCTAATAAATGAAAATACAGTATGTATTGATCATTATTATAAAAATAGACGTCCTAAGGTTAAATATCATATACCAATAGCACCTTTTAAAGAAGATAATATCTTATATGCATTACCAATTTATAAATATATAAATTATGATGATAAAATAAATATTTTAAATAACCAATCAAGACCAATTATTACATTTCTTGGTAGAAGTAGTTTACCTGATGATATAAATACATTATCATTAATTGATAATATTAGTGATTTTGATATATATATAATAAATAGAACAATACCGAAAAATTATATTAATTTATCAAATATATATCTATTTGAAAATATATCAGCGACTGAAATGTTTGATTTATTAGCAAAGACAACTTATATGTGTTATATTCCAAATGATTATATCACAGCAACTGGACAAAAAAAGTGTGAACTAATAACATCCAATATACCTATGAGTTTTACAACTGGTTGTAAATTAATTCTACCAAGATGTATGAATAAATATTTAAAGTTGCAATCGATTATTGAATATTCAAATGGAGATAAATTACTATTAGATAAAAATCCATCATTAATAGATACATTTGATGAAAGAGAACGCCTTTTAACTATGCGCGATGAAACAATACTAAATATAAAACATATGAAATTATTTTTAGAATATAAACAGATAGACTAAAAATAATAATTATTTGAAAATAAAAATTAAATTTTATTTATAATTTATTACAAAGGAAAAAAATTTTTAAATAATCCATATCCTTTTGTAATAAATATTACAATGATACTTATAATAAAAGCTATTCTATCAACATAATTACCTCCAAATGGTGTGTTGCAAAATTGATCTATATTATCTTGATTAAACATATTTATTAATATATAAGATATAGCAAAACCCATATTACTAAATATTCCATTTATAATATTGTTATCTTTAGTAATAAATTCTAACGCTGTATATATACCACCAATAAATGGTAAATAACTAATTATTATAGGTGATAATTCACTAATTGCATAAGCAATTGTTGAATCAATTATAGCTTTCCCAACTGAATCAGTAGTTATACCTTCTTTTTCACAATTATAATATCTTCTTGATATATTTGCTATAAATATTGTAGATAAATTAATTAATAAATTAATTAAAATAAATATAATTGGAGTATTAATGCCAATTTTATTTAATACAAATAATGCAACTATGCGTGCGATTAAAGGTAATAACATAATTTTATCAATTGGATCTGCGCCTTTACCATCCTGAACAAATCCAAATTTTATTAATAACATTGGAATAAGACTAAAAGGAAAGAATAATAACATTGGAAACATCAACCATAATTTATCAAGTGAACCATTTAAATAGAAAATGCGTGCAATTAATTGCCCAAAAGGGATAAAACTGAAAAGTAATACTTGCAGCCATGATATTTTGTTTGGATTATCAAAATTAAAAAACATATTAATATTATATTTAAGAAAAAATTTTTATTAATATAGTTTAAAATATTTTCTAGATATATTTATATGAGTACTATTACATTTAGAGAAGAATACACTAAACAACATATCGCAAATGATAAAAAAAAGATGATTAAACAATCTATTATAGATGGGACACTCGGTTTATCATTTGTTTATATGGATAAAAATGATGATAAAGTACATCGGATATTTGTAAAGGAAGATAGTGAAAATTCAACATTCACACTAACTGAAGATAAAAATGGAAAAGAAACAACTAAAACTCTTTCTCAGAGTGACTTTTTAAAACTAATAAAAGAACCTTACCTAAAATTTATAGCTGATTATTGGAAAGTAAGGAAACCTGTAAAAGGAGAAGCTGGTGAGAAGAAAGGATCTAAGAAATTATCCAAGTCAGGCGGTGGTAAGAAAGGATCGAAGAAAACATCAAAGAAGCGTTCTAAGAAAACATCTAAGAAAGGTTCGCTTTCTGGTGGTGCTAAGAAGCGTTCCAAGAAATCATCTAAAAAATCATCTAAGAAACGTTCTAAGAAATCATCCAAGAAAGGATCGCTTTCGGGTGGTGCTAAGAAGCGTTCCAAAAAATCATCAAAGAAAACATCAAAGAAACGTTCTAAGAAATCATCCAAGAAAGGATCGCTTTCTGGTGGTGCTAAGAAGCGGTCTAAGAAATCATCTAAGAAAGCATCAAAGAAACGTTCTAAGAAATCAACTAAATAAAATGTTTATATTTGAATGAAATTACCTGATGTATGAGGTATATATATATGATCATTAATTAATTGAATACATAATGACCAATTTGTTGGTTTTTGTATTTCATTTGTGTTTGTATTATATTGTAATGTTTGTTGTTTAATAATATTTTTAAATTGGAATATATTTAAATCATTATTTGGTATATTTGATTGATTTTTAGATGCTGTATTAAATTTAAAAATATGATCACGATATTTATCATTTGATATAATATATGTTTCGCAATTATATTTTAAAAAGAACCATAAAATGAAATAATCATCATTAATATTATATGGTGTTTTAAAATATTGGACACCTGTCCGAGTAAAAATGTTTATTAATTCTGGGTAGGTTTTTAAATGTTTAATATGAATAATAATTATTGGTATACCAATATTTATAATTGTATTAATAATAATATTTTCTAAATCTATAAAACTTTGCTGCATAATAACTCCTTGTCTATTATGTAAAATATTACCAGCATCAATTATTACTTTTATATTATTTAATTTAGTATGAAAGTTTATTAATTGTTTTAACATTATTTCATTAAATTCAATTTCAATTTTATTTAATAAAACCATTAATAATTGTGAATTAATATTAATTTTTTTTAAATTTATATTAACAGGATCCATTAATGGAAATTCTGAGTTATCAACTACAATAAATAATTCTAATAAATAAGGTAATAATTTAAAAAGTTTATTGTTAAGAATAAAATTGATATCTTTCATTTGTAAGTTTAAAGTAGTATCTGATTTATTTAATATATATTGTGTGAATAATATCTCTGCTTGTGAATAATTATTAACATAATAATAATTAATAAAATTCATATAATCTCGTTTCATTAATTTAAAATTATTTAATTGTGTTATATATGGTATTATTTGACCAAGTATAATATCATTTTTTGTATTCATGTAAAATGATAAAATATTAGAAATTAAACCATTATTTTTGGTATTTAATAATGCTTCTAATCCGTAATAATTAATTACATTATCTATAAATTCATAATTAGTTGATTGTTCATGTAAAAGATGTGCTAATTGTTTAACACCAGAAGCATTTAATTTATAATTAATTGTTATTGTGCAATTCATAATATTATTTGTATCAATTATTATTATTATTAGTATTTATATCAATTTTTTTATAAAGTAAAAGTTCTATTGGTTTTTGTTCGTTGTTTTTGTATTGGTTTATTGATAATATGTAAATTATTTAGTGAATCTATAATAGTATTATTAAAAATATTATTATACATTTCATAAATCCATTGTGGAAATATATTTTTAGTAAGAGGACGATTCCGATCCCAGTAAAATGTTATTTTATTTACACTAGATGGAATAATTGTATTATCATTTGTAATGCTACTTTCTGGCACTTGCATAGTAAAAACCACTCTGTCTGATTTAAGTTTTTGAAGTTTATTGAATTGTAATCTAAATATAATATGTTTAGGTTGCAATATGTTGCAAATTTGTTTTAATTGTAATTTTGTTAATGTTATATTAAGATATAATAATTCGCATGTGCATGGATTTGTTTTTATTAGTTCTATATCTTTTATCGTTTTTATAATAATATCGCCCGGGAAATCAGATGACATGTTTAGTAATAAATAAACATAATATCATAATTATTTTTTATCAATTTTTATTGATCATGACTTAAAGATATATTATATTATAATAGTAATAATAGTTATATTATTCTATTCCTAGGATTTATATCCTAAGGAAATTATATTTATATATAAAAAAGTCATAATAATAAAATGACTTAAAGATATATTTACTTATAATAATATTAAAAAATTGTTCCTAGGTATTATAGCCTAAGGAAATTATATTTATATAAAAAAAGTCATAATAATAAATGACTTAAAGAAATATTTACTTATAATAATATTAAAAAATCGAGTTCCTATTTATAATTGTATGTAATAAATACATATTATATTTTAAGGAGATAATATAACGGGTTTCGTAGCTCAGAAGGCAGAGCGCACGGCTTTTAACCGTGTGGTCGCAGGTTCAATCCCTGCCGAAATCGATTAGATCTTATAGCTCAGTTGGTTAGAGCACGGTGCTTATGACGCCGGGGTCGTGAGTTCGAGCCTCACTAAGATCAATATTATAAATTTTTGTATTTTACAAAGGGTCCTATAGCTCAGTTGGCAGAGCACACGACTGTTAATCGTGTGGTCGCAGGTTCAAACCCTGCTGGGACCGTATAACATTAGGCAATGTTCCCGAGTGGTTAAAGGGGGTGGGCTTAAGATCCACTGCGAAAGCTTCGCGAGTTCGAATCTCGCCATTGTCATTTTTATATTATATATTTTTGTATTATATATAATATAAAAAAATTGATCAATATATATATTGAATCAATAGTTCTAATATATGCATAATTAGTGTTCCATTCTATTTGCGAAAATAGTTTAGGAAATTAAATTACAAAATACCACTACACTATATTTAATTTTTATATTCGTATAATCATTAAATATAATGTATCACATAGAATATAAAGTTCCACTGTTGCATTGCATGTTGCGATTGTAGGAAATTATTGACTCTACGTGCACGTAATTATATTTATATAATTAATTTATTTTATCATATTCATAGTATTCGACAATTAGTTCTTTATATATATTTAATATTTCATAATAATTTTTATCTAAATTTTTTGATAATTTTTTTAATTTTTTTCTAATTTTAATAATATTTTCTTCTAACATATATATATATTATAATATGGTAGATAATGTTTTACTTGAAAAGAGAAATCGTTATTTAGGTAAACTAATAAAAAAGACACAAAATTTAACAGAATCTGTTAAATTATTATCAATAATTGATAAAGAATTATATTCACAATCAGGTGGTACTTTTACTGATGCGATCGAAAAATTAAGAAACCCTGTAGTTATTTACACAAGTGAATCTGATAGTGTATCAGGTCTTAAAACGGTAGTTAACCAATTACAAGAAACTATTGAAAATTTTAGTAAGTTTGAAGAGAAACTACAACACATGGCACCGGCGGTAGTCTTTGTGAAACCTCCTGAAAATCAAAAGGAGCTAACTGCTATAATTAAACAAATAGAAGCACTAATAGGTCCTCTTACAGATCATGTAATTATTAAAATCACTGACTTTTTAACTAATGAATCATTTAACAGGGCAGCAGGTAAATATGTAGACAGTGCAAAACAATATAAGATAAACAATACATTAGAGAATCAGACAATATTAGTAGACAATTGGGTTGCTTTAAATACAGAATATAATAACTATGTGAAAATTCATCCAGATAATTCGGGAATATTAAAGACTGTATTTGATTCGATGTACCAATACCCGGAATCACTACCTGCACAGCCAGTGGAACCACCTGCACAGCCAAAGGCACAGGGCAAAGGCGCAGGCAAAGGCAAAGGCGCAGGCAAAGGCAAAGGCTAAGGCATTGGTAGCACCGACAGCCATTAATGAAAAATAATGAGATTATGAGTAAAATATATTCTGAATATATAAATAAGTTAAAATTATTTATATATGTAGAACATGATAGTATTAATTTCTAGCTTTAAGTAAATAATGAAAATAGATTTTAAAAAAATTATTAATATAAAAAATGTATCAGATTTAAAAGATTTTTTACTTGATACACCTATATTTCATTCTAATTATTTATTTCATTACTTGATTTTAATAAATAATTTAGAAGGATTAAAATTACAAAAATTTCCAATATATATTGAAAATTCAGATGGATTAAATGGATTTCATTTAGCAGCAAAAGAAGGACATATAAATATATTATCATATTTGATAGAAACATATCCAGAATATATTTATAATAAACATAATGATATTATGTTCACATATTATTTACCGGGTGAGTATTTTTCAGTTTTAATGAATAAATATCCTAAATTAAATTGGATTGAATTAATAGATTCAAAAACATTAAAATATATAATGAATACATTATCATATAATGAATTAATTAATTTTTTTAAAGTATATAATATAAAACCAACAAATGGAAATCAATATTTATTTAGTTTATTAGAAAATAATTTATTAACTGATGATCATAAAATTAAATTATTAAATAATTTTACGGATGAAGAAATTAATGCTAAATCAGAATATGGTGTGGGAATAATTATATATGTTTTATTTATTAATAATAAAATATTATTTGATTACTTAATTGATAGAAATATTGATTTAGATTATATGATTTCATCACAAACAAATACAACAAATAATAGTTATAATCCGTTAAGGAGTGCTATATACAATGATATCATAAATAATAAATATTATTATAGTAAAAAAATTATTTCTAAAATTAAAAATAAAGAGTTTTACAATGAAACAGATACATACATTGATAATATAGCTCATGTTTTATTATATTATTATAAAAATGTATATATGTCTAATTTACAAAATAAGGAAAATAAGAAAGATAGTAATGAAATAATTCAAATATATACAACAATATTTTCATATTGTGATAATAATACATGGAATCAACATAATTGTGATAAAATAACACCATTAGAATTATTAGTTAATTTAGATTTTGATATATATTCTAAAATATTAATAAAAAATAATATAAGTATACATCCAGATATATTTTCAGAATTAGAAAAAAGTAATTTATTAAAAGAAACTACTACTGAAAATATTAATAAATGGATTAAATTATATAAATCACAACCTATTTATAAACAAGATGATAATAAAGTTTCTATTACATTTGATCCTTACTCACATTATACATTATTCAAAGCAAGAATATTAGATATATGTATTTATTTTATATATTTAAAAGAAACATATGAACAATTATTTGTGCCTAGTATGAAATCATATATGTTAAGTGATATATATTCAGATTTTAGTTATCCATTAAATTCAGCATTTATAGAAAAACCATTTTTCCCATGGTTTATAGCATATTATACAGAAGATAAATATTATATTCATCCATATTTAAATAATTTAATTAATGCAGAAAGAAGAAAAAATAATAAAAGATTTGCAGTTCTATTTTTAAGTGTAATATATCCAGATACACTTCATGCAAATATAATATTATATGATTTTAAAAATATGACTATAGAAAGATTTGAACCTTATGGTGGGAATATTACATTTAATAATATACAAGATATAGATAAAATATTAGATGAAGAATTAACATGGAATACAGGTTTTACATATTTACAACCATCTAAATATTTACCTGATATAGGTTTTCAAATATTATCACATGAACAATATATATATAATAAAAAAACAGGAGACCCTGAAGGTTTCTGTTTGGCATGGTGTTTATGGTTTATTGAAACAAAAATGAAAAATCAAAATATTATTTCAAAAGAACTTGTTTTAAAAGTAATAAATAGAATAAAAAAATCTGAAGTTAAATTTAATGAATATATAAGAAACTATTCAAATAAAATAAATAATATTCGGTTAGATTATTTAAGAAAAATGAAACTAGATGAAAAAGATATTTCTAATACTAATTATAATTTTGAAAATAATAATACCATATATAATTATATCGTAAATACATATAATAAAGATTCTAAATAAATTATATATTATCAAAATCATCATCGTCAAATACATCATTGTCATCATATGTTGGAAGTGAAAATGGATCTGTTGATTTAGGTAATTCTTTAATTTCTCCCTGTTTCTTTAGTTCTCTAACTTCATCAGATTGATATTTATGTGTAATAATATATGGTTGATCTTTCCCAATATTTGGTTGTGCAATGACAATATCACCATTAAATATTTTATTATTTTTCCCTTTCTTTAATGAACCTTTAATTGATGCTTGTCTTTCTTCATTTGTATTAATTATTTGAATTGTGCAATGTGGAGCACCAACTTTAATAACTAGAGCATATACTTCATCATCTTTAGGAAAGTATAATTGTGATGGTTTAATGTCATGTTTGTTCTTGTTATGGCGCTTTTGATGAGTTAATCCGAACATATTAATTATTAATAAATAATTATTTATTAATATTTATTATTTTCATTTTTTTTTATTTAGTAGAGATAACGCTTTCATTATAACCCAACCTTTCACATGATTAGATTGTAAGTATTCAACTTGTTTTTGTAATTCATCAAAAACAATATATTTTTGATTAATATGTTTATATAATTGTAAAATATATAAATCATATTTAGTTTTCTTTACAGTATATTTATAAATTCTATCAGAAATTAATGGATATGTATCAATAATGTCAGTATTCCATTTAATCTTCCCCCATAAGTGCGGAGGTAGTTGTGATAAATAAATTTTAAATTGATGTGTTTTTGTTGCAGGATGTGGTTTAGGTAATACTTGTTTCCATCCATCTGCTATTTCTTCCTGTGATAAAGGTCCAACTTTAACAATATTAATATCACCATCTATAATTTGGTTAATAAAAAATTCTCCCAATTTAAGATTATAATTTGAACCCATTTTTAAGTTATTATATTATATACATTTTTATATCTTTTTATATCTTTTTACAAATAATTTATTTTATCTTAATAATCGATAAATAATATAAATTAATATTAGTAATAATGGTATACTTATACCCATCCCCATATATAAACGTGTATTAAATTTTTCATTATCAAGTCTTGTCTCTTCGGCAATTCTAGCTTGTTCTGCAGCAAGTTTATTTTGTTCTGCAATTCTCGCTTGTTCTGCAATTCTAGCTTGTTCTGCAATTCTAGCTTGTTCTGCAATTCTAGCTTGTTCTGCAATCTTGGCAGGATCTGTACTTGGTGTTGCAGGAGCTGAGACAGGAACTGTTGCAGGAACTGTTGCTGGAACTGTCGCAGGAACTGTTGCAGGAACTGTTGCAGGAACTGTTGCTGGAACTGTTGCAGGAACTGTTGTTTTAGCCTCAGCAATAGCTTTAGCATCAGCAATAGCTTTAGCATCAGCAATAGCTTTAGCATCTGCTTTTGCTTTAGCATCAGCAGCTGCTTTAGCATCTGCAATAGCTTTTGCATCAGCAGCTGCTTTAGCATCAGCTTCTGCTTTAGCATCAGCTTCTGCTTTCATTTCTGGATTAATAGTGGCTGGAACACCAGTTGTTTTTGGTGGTGCAGGAGGAACACCACAATTGTTATTTTGTTTAACACCATCCATATTAGCAGTTCCAATATTAGAATCTACAATATTTATTTGATTTAAACAGATTGTTAAACCAGTGGAAACATCTCCAGCTAATGTATATGCAGTAGCAACCCCTGAACCCCCTTGTTTTGCTGACTCTGTGCATCTAGGTTCCAGTGTTATTGGTTTTTGATAAGCTGCGTCTGTTTTAAAAATATCTAATGAATATTTAGTAGCAGTATTTGTATCCATTGTATTTATACCATCTAAACCATATGGATTTGTAGTAATATCACCTATTTTCCTACCTGGTTTTGAATTTAAATTAACTCCAAACATAGAATTTAAGCACTGGCATTCCGGAGGACCATAATAATTTTTTTTATCTACAGTTAAACAGTATTTATTATCTGTAAATTGAGAAACTAATTTACCAGCACTATTTACTTTTGCATTAATACATCCTTGTTCATATAAAGTTTTTGCACAATAATCTATCATATAATTATCACAGACTGAATTACTCATCCCATCACGTATAGTAGTAAAATTATATCCAGCTATACCTGCTTTAGCACCATCACCACAATATTTAACACGATCATCATCAATTTGTAATCCAATATAATCTGTTCCTAAACAAATACCATCTGACTTGCAACGTTTTTCATTAAGATCAGATGCAAATGGAAATGGAATAGATGTCACTTTATTTTGAGCTAAAGATACCCCAGGATATATTACTTCTTTACAACATGCTTTTGCTAAATTTGGTTTTATATTTTTATATGTTTCATTATGTTTATCATTTGTGCTAAAGTCTTTATTTGTATCAGTTGGTTTACCATTTATATTATTAATATCAGAATAGCTATAATCCATTATTATTGTTTTAATTTCATTAGCTAATAATGAATCACCAAAGCGTCTATCTGTTGAAGTTTTAGTAATTGAATTTCCCATATATAATAAATTATATAATATATTTTTGAAATTATATATTTTATTTTTGTTGTTCTCTTAAAAATCGAGCTTTTTCATTTTCTAATGCTTGAAGATTTATAATAAGATTATGTTTATCTTTACAATCAGATGATAAATTTTTAAACCATTTATTATATTCTGGATAATAAATATAAATATATAAATATATTCCATATAAACCAAATAATACACATAAAATACATAATATAATTAAACTAATAATAACAATATATGGTCTCTCTTTTGGCTTTTCAGGATCATCACTAGGTGTTTTCTCAGGTGCTGATTTTATAAATGTAAATACTATTATCATAATACCAATTATCATAATTATAAATGGTAGTATAATATTAAATTTTTGATTTCCTAATTCATCTATATTTGGATATAATTTATTATCTATATTACAACTCTTAATAAAATCTTGTTTTATACTATATGTATCTATTATTGGAGTAATACCAATAGAATTATTTCCAAAACTTATATTCATTATTATAACTATAGATATTTATTTTAATTTGTTAATACCCATGAGAAAGAATTAGGTGTATTATTTAATGTATAATAAGTAAACACATCATTGTTTGCACTAATTTGAACAGGTGTAATATTTGTAATATTTTGATTTTGACCAGTAGTTGCATTTGCTATAGATATACTTACATTTTGCCCACCATCTTTTGCAGTTATATCACCTTTGACAAATACACCACCTTTGTCATTTCTAGAATAATATAATATATCACGTAGTGCATTATAGTATAAATATTTATCTGCAACTGGTGTAAATAGATTAACTCCGTGCTCATTAAAAATAGAAAATGTTAATACTGTATTTGCATATTTACCTAAATCATCCTGTGAAATAATAAAAATAGGTATTTTAGTAAATGAATCTTGTGTTATAGAAGAGAAATTATCAAGTGCTAATCCAATATGATTTTCATCACGTAAAAATGAAAAACTTGTATTATTTTGTTCATCTAATTTAAATTTATTATGATAATCCGTAAGAATCATTTTCTGATATTCTGGTTTTAAATCAAAGAAACTAACAAATGTATATAATTTATTATCAGATGATTTTAAAGCCATTTTCACAGGTTTAGTTAAATCAAAATTATCACTAAATGTTTCCTTAGTAATATTAAATGCTGGATTTAAAAATAAATAAACTATACCAAAAATAAAAATTAGTTTAAATATATTATCAAAACTCATATATATATATTAATAAATAGATTTTTTTATCTATTATTTTAATATAATGTTTGATAATATAATTAATTTAAATAATTATTTTACTATTAAAGAACACTTTGGACTTTTTAGTGCTGGTGATACTACAAATATTGGTTCAAGCGTTGCCGTAAAAAAATCCTTTGAAAATAACACAAAAATAAATCGTTCTATGTTAGTAGATTCTGTTACTAAATTAGTTAATAATGTATCATCAGACGTGGTTCAAAAAAATAGTTCTTCTGCAGCATCTGCTGTTGGTTCATCTAATATAATAAGTGTTGCAAATATTCAATGTGATTCTGTAGAAATATCGGGTGTTCGTCAAGATGCACAAGCAGTTAATCAAACATCTGTTACATCATCACAAACAAATATGAGTAAAATTTCAAATGATATATCTTCAACAATTGATAAAACAATTGAAAAAGTTGGAGGAACTGATCTTGCTGGTCTTGAAGCAGAAAATACAAAACAATTAAATGATTATATGAAAGCAATGCCTGGTTATGATCCTGCAGCTGCTTTAAAATTAGCAGCAGAAGGTTGTCCGGGCAGTTCTTCATTCTTATCCGTAGGTAATACATGTAATGTTAATACTTCATATGATCTTGATGGTTCTATTAAAAAAGCTTTAGATTTAGATGAATCATTTAAAATTAATGATACTGATGATATTTCAAATGATATTAAATCAAAATTAGAACAAACAAATTTCGCATCTTGTCAAGCAGCTGCAGCTGCAAGTAATATAATTGATGCTAGAAATATTCAATGCGGTGTTATGTCTGCAATTAATAAAACAAAAAAAGCTGAAGCGGCAGCAAGCCGTGTAGATGAAGATGATCCAGATGAACCAAAGAAAACCCCAAGAGGATTAATCATAACAGATATTGAACAGCGTGCTATAGCTAAATTATATATGACATGTGTATTTAATCAAGAAAATAAAAGTGAAATTGCAAATAAAATAGTTACAAAAATTGGTAAAAAATATAATCAAATTTATGATGCAATTGAAAAGAAAGGTGCTGAAAAAGGTAAAGCATGGATGGATGAAAAAATGAAATTAGCTGATTTACTTTCAGCAGCTGGTGCTGAGAAAATCATTGGTGCTGCCGGTAATTTACCTAAAGCAAATAATCCTGCAACTCCTGCAGCAACACCTGCAGCTACACCTGCAGCTACACCTGCAGCAACACCAACAATAACACCATTAAAACCGATTGATGTAGATGAAGATAGATTAAAAAAAGCACAACCAAAACCAACACCAACGCAGGCAAAGCCAGGAACAACACCCGCGACAACACCAACGGGAACAACTGGTGTGACAACAAGTGAAACTGTTGATGATTATACTAATATATATATTATAGCCGGTGTTGGTATTAGTGTTAGTGTTTTTGTATTATTTATAGTAATCTTTATTCTTCGCCGTAGAAGGAATAATTAACTATCTAAAAAATTGATTTTATTATTTATAAATAATAATTAATAAATAATAAACAACTAATGGATATATCATTTATGTTGCATGAGATCGCAATGAAAAGTCCATGTGATCGTCAATATGGATGTTTAATAGTATATCGTAATAAAATTATTGCAACAGGATATAATTATTATATTACATACTCTATATGCAATCAATATTCATATATGATTAATAAATATACAATTCATGCAGAGAAAGATGCAATTATGAAAATTAAAAATAAATCTATTTTATCAAAATGCAAGATTTATATTGGTAAAATAGTAAATAATAAAATAAATCATTGTATGTCATGTCAGATGTGTTCAAATTTATTACAAAAATATAAATGTTATAAAACATATTTATTTTAGACATAGTCCATAGCACTATCTAAATTATATATATCATAATCATTTTCTGTATTTTTCTTTTCTTTTATTTGTTTATTTTCAACAATAACTAATGGTGGAGGAGATATTGGTTCAGGTTCTATTGCAATTTCTGTAGGTTTTAATCTACCAATTGATTCAGGTAGTTCAATTTGTTTCCATAATTTTTTAACTTCTTGATCTGTTTGTTTATCGTCATTTAATTCTTCAAGTGTTTTTTTATCATCTGAATATCTACAACATAATATTAAAAAACAAGAACAAAAACTACAACCATAAGGGAAACAGAAACACTCATACCAACAAGTTGCACAATTACCAATATCTTCTTCCATTTCACCAGTATTAATTACATTGGTAAACCATCTAATAATATCATTTGGTAATATTGGAGACATTTCAATTAATCTATCATATTCCTCAGCAGATGATTTAACAAATTCTTTTGCTTTAACACGATCTGCACGAATCTTTGCTAATTCTATTTGTAATCGTCTTGCAAATTTATCCCATGCTACACTTGCAAAACGATGTTCTTCTACTTTTCTAGCAACAGCAGTATATGTAGCAATTGTTGCTAATATCCCTGCAAAAATATTAAATGCACCTAATATAAAAATAATGTATTCATTATTTGGACCAAAACTACCTGAAGCAAAATTACCAGTCCCTGTTATAGTAGAAATAATAATAACTGGTATATTATACCATGCATTTAAACACCAATATTTTTTATAAGATCTCTCATGCATTATTTTAAAACATAAAGATCTATCTGCCCATTTTTTAAGAATTGTCTCTTGTTCAATTCGCCATTCATAATCTTTTTCTAAAGTATTTGTATTAACTGGAGGTTTTTCTTCCATGTATTATTCTCCATGATAAAATAATTTTTGATATTATTTTTGATTATTCACTATGATAAAATAATTTTTGATATTATTTTTGATTATTCTCCATGATAAAATAATTTTTGATATTATTTTTGATTATTCTCCATGATAAAATAATTTTTGATATTATTTTTGATTATTCTCCATGATAAAATAATTTTTGATATTATTTTTGATTATTCTCCATGATAAAATAATTTTT
>Ga0214921_10002720_pt1 | contig 28212 bp, 16 predicted proteins | sample LL1505_MetaG_FD_177992 | JGI IMG/M metagenome (GOLD analysis project Ga0214921, IMG submission 177992) | Freshwater microbial communities from Lake Lanier, Atlanta, Georgia, United States - LL-1505 | ecosystem: Environmental > Aquatic > Freshwater > Lake | place: USA: Georgia | collected...
AGCAAGAGATTACGAGTTGGAGGATGGACAACAATTAATAAGAGAATAAATATATAAGTATATTTTTAATTTAATGCAATTCATAATCATTTTTATCTAAATCATACTATTCTGTAAAATAGATATTGAAATCAAATCCTACATTTTGAAATATTTTTTATTCTATTTTATAATTATTTATTTTTCTTTAATTTTTATAAAGACTTTAATATGTATCGAAATTATATTTGTACTAAATTAGTATTTTACTTTGTTGTAATAGTTATTATATTTCTAATTTTTTAAGAATAATATTCTTAAAAATTTAATTTAATTTATTTAGTAACATTTCATAATATACGCAAGAACGTAATATGGTGGAATATTATTATGTGTTTCACTTCCACCTGTATTATTAATTGTAATACCAGTTGTACTTGAACCTGTTGTTTGATTTACATTATCATTGTCTGCTACATCATCAGTTGTTAAAGAAACGGCTGGATGTACAACATTTGGTTGATTAAAATACGAATGTGTATGTCCAGGATCTGTAATACCATGATTATGTGTTGGCATTTCATTAATTGTTAAAGTATGTAAAACTTCACCACCAATAGTTCCAACTGTTCCTGATAATGTTGTACTTGTACGAGCACCTGTTCCTGTATTAGTATTTCCACCGTTAACAGATGTTCCATTAGCACCAGTTGCATTATTATTATAAGCAAGAACAAAACGACCTCGTAAATCAGGAGTTATTGCTCCATTTAAAGAACCACCATCACATAATCTCCAACCTGCTGGAATATCATTTTGATCACCTCCCCACATAACAATAGCACGTTTAGGTAATCCATCGCTCCCAGATGATGATTTAACATACCATTTACCACCATAACTAATTAATGATACTCCTTCAGAAAACCATATGTTTCTAAAAGCGTTATATCCAGGATCATTATATTCAAGAACAATTAAACATATATTAACAGGTGTAACATTATTATTATTTTGTATATTGTTTATAATCATAATTGTTTTTTCAGTTCCATCAGGTATATTAGTATTATTTTCAAGATAAAGTTCTCTTCCATTCCTATAAGCACCATCATTAATTGTTCCATATCTATTAAATTTAACAATAAAAATATCATACGTTACACTTTCTTCATAATTTATTATTGTTTCATGATTATTAATTGTAGTTGCAATATCAGTATTTGGATCCATACCAAAAGACCATCCTTGATAAACATTAATTGATTCACTATTAAATTCTCCACAAAGATAAACATGTCCATCTTTTGTTGCTACAACACTACTATTTGTTTCAGTAGCTGAACCTCCAACTTTACTACACCAATCAAGATAACCATTATTATCAAATTTAGCTAAGTAAACATCATTATTCCCAATACTAGTTAATGATTTACGAGTATTCGGGTATGAACCATTACTTTCAGCGTTATAAATAGTAATTGCACCAGAAGAACCTAAAAATGTACCACATAAATATAAATTATTGGTATTTATTCCTCTGATAAAACGATTATCTACGCAAATATATGGTCTTGTTGATTCACCTGAAATAAAATTATACCATTGAATAATTCCGTTACTATTATATTTAATAATTATTGTATTGTAAAGACTATCTGTTGGAATATCTAAATCATATCTTTGAGAATCATCATTTCTTGTATCATATAAATAGATACTTCCTCCTTGCATTTGGGTTGTTAAATAAAAGTTGCCGTTTCCATCAATAGCAGTTTGAGGCATAACAACTTTACCGTTCACTAAATAAGTATTAGCACTTATTTTAGTTGTCCAAAGACATTTACCATTTTGATCGTATTTTATCATAAAAAGACCTAACTGTCCATTATTTAATTGGATATTCTTAAAAAACTGTAATGTATTACTGACAGAGTCAATGTTATTAACTGTTACTGTGTTATCTTGTACACCCGTAATTATAACACTTCCATCATTATTATCGCATACTATTGATGATTTGTAAGTTGTCTCAATACCACTAACCGCATATGTGTTCCAAATATATTTTCCATCTTTATTAAATTTTACTAAAAACATACCAACAGAACTTGGACCTGAAAAAATATTTGCTACTGATGTATCTGACGAATCAAAAATATCTAATCCAGAATTATCATAGTATCCAGAAATATATAAATTACCATTTTTATCTGCTACAGCATTTGAATCACGACATCCTCCAGTATCTGAAAACCATCCTTTTATACAAACATTATATTGATAAATTCCATCTTTATCATATTTTATAGTAATACTACTCTTATTATTAACACTGATAGTTTTATTTGATGTTCCGTTGTCGCGTACATCGTATATAAAAATATCATAAGTTGTACCACTATTATCTGTTACAAAAGTAATATAACTATTTCCATTTTCATCTGTAAATAAAGTTGGTACGTTATAATTATCAACTGTTGTTTGTATGTGTGTTCTCCATAAGATATTTCCATATTTATCATATTTCACAAAAAATATATCTTTTGAACCTGATTTTTCTAATGAGTATGAACTACCACTTGTTAAAGTGTTAATTGTAACGGGATCACTTGTATATGTGCCTATGACATATAAATTATCATCTTTATCAGTACTTGTTCTGGCATTTTGTTCATCACCACTGCCATTAATTGAAGATACCCATGAAGAATAAGATAAATTATCATAATCAATTATTGTGGTTTTTGTATTAACGTTTATTACATCTACTTCATTACTTATACTATTTTGTTCTGTTGCTACTTTTGGAATCCATTTACCATTATAACAAACCAAATCTAGTGTATCTACTAAATTAATTGTTTTTCTTATGCTATATCCATAACCAGAACTATTTGGTTCCATTATTTGACAATTAATTGATCCATTATTATCATTATTAGTAATAACAATTGATTTTTCAAAAGCATTTGGTATTTCACTTCTATCTTCAATATAAATATTACGTTGAGTATTATTATTTATTAATCCAAAACGATTGTACTTTATTAAATAACAATCAAAATTATCTGCATCAGGTAATTCAGCGATTGCATCATCATTTGGACTATTTGTTGATACATCAAAAATATATAATGTGTCTTCGTAATATGTACCACTTATATAAACATTGCCATCATTATCTGCCTTAATATCACACGGAAATGAACCACCTAATTCATCATATGAATAAGATGTACATGTTGTTGCCCAATTAAAATTACCGTCGCTGTCGTATTTTGCTATTATAGCATGTGTTGTTGGATCATTCATCCAAATTTCTTTAGATTGTAATGTGTAAGCAATATTACTGAGAGAATTAGAATTATAAAAATTAAATCCTTTTAAATCATAATCAACAATACCAACAATATGTAAATATATACTAGGCTTATATTGTCCTTTAAAATATTGATTATCGCAACATATTGTTGGAAATCCGATGAAACTATTATTTTCAGAAGAATTTATACAATTATTCCATTGATAAATACCATTTGTATTAAATTTTATAATTGAAGTAAATACATCTATTAATTCATTATTATTAAATTGATATACAGGTTGGTCAGTTGATGTTCTTGTATCAAATACATCAAATGTATAAGTTTCGAAATTTGAAAATGTTAAATAAAGATTTCCATCAGCGTCGATGCAATTAGATGTATTCCAAGCACCAATACTATCAGACTGTAAAAATACCTTATTATGCCATAAGTATTTACCATTTTTATCATATTTTATATTCATTACTGAACGTTTATAATCTTCATCAGGTGTAGTAACTGTGTCAACAACATCGGTATTATCAGCATTATATATTTGAACACAAGGGAATTCACCACATGGAGGATTAAAACTTGATGTTAAATATAAGTTTCCATTACTATCTGTATTAATTGAAATTTTTACAAATTTATAATAATCAGGCATAATTGTGAATGTTTCTGCATCTTCTAACGTCTCCATAAATCCTACTAAATGATTTGTGTAAATTAATTTACCAGTATAATCAAATTTTACTATAAAATAAGAATTATTATTTGGACTATCCTCATTTGTAAATGTTTTTATTGCTACTTCATCATTACTTGTATCATAAACAGCAAATGATCCACCATGATAAAAACCACTAATATAAACATTTCCATCTAAATCTCCTGTAACTACTGCTCCACTTGTATAATCCGATGTTTCTTCTTCGATATTAAGTGCTAATACTCGTAAATTCCATTGAAATTCTCCTTTATTATTATATTTTATTAGTAATGTATTTGCAATATCATAATCATAAGATGGTAAAGTTTTCGCTGGATTAGAAACATTATTAACATCATAAATCGTAATACCACTTGATTCATTATCATCATAACTTTGCATAGTAACAAATACCTCTCCTTGTCCATTAACATATATTGATGGATCGCTTTTAGCATAATCACCGCCAATACGTGTTTTCCATTGAACAACACCAACATTATTATATTTTATTATAAATAAGGATTGTTCACCATCTTGATTCAAACTTCCGACTGGAATTATATTATTTGTACAATCATATATATCTAATTCATTGCTTTGATACACACCAGCAACATATGTATTACCATATTTATCAACACCTAATTGTGGTCTTAATTCGTCACTATTTCCACTAATTCGCGTATAATATGTATTTTGTAAATTATTATAATCAACAAAACTTGTTTTTACATTAACATCAATTACATCTTGATCATTTGTATTTTCATATTGATCGGCGATTATCTTAGGTATCCAAATACCATTTTTTGTTATTAATTCAATTGCTTCAGAAATCAATACATTTCTTCGAACTGAATATCCATAATTTTCTTTTTTCAAGATTTGTAAATTTACAATTCCATTATTATCATTATTTGTCAAAATAATTTGTTTACAAAAACTATCAGCCAAATTAGAATTATCTTCTAAATATAATAATCTTGGAGTTTGAACATTTAACAAACCATATCTGTTGTATTTTATAATAAAAATATCATCGTTATAAATCTCTCCATCAGTTGTTGTTAAACTCGCAACTGGCTTATCTTGATTTTGAAAATCAAATATATTCATTGTATAACTATATGTTCCCAACAAATAGACATGACCATCTTTATCGGCAGCTATACTCACTTTATACAAATATTCATTACTTGTTGTTCTTGTTGCCCATGAAAACTTACCATCTTGACTATATGATGCAATAAAAGCATTTGGATTTTCATTAATTGAATCATATTTTAATGTATACGCTTCGTGAGTTAAATCATTAGCATTATAAAAATGTGTATTTCCATAATAGTAAGCACATAAAAATAATATTGAATCTTCGTTTTCATTTATATATCTATTATTTAATGCTAAACAAGGATCATATTTACTATCATACCCATCTACTAAAGTATACCATAAAATTAATCCATCTTTATCGTACTTAACCAAACCTATATTTCTAGAACCATATTTAGCTTCGATAGTATATTTAGCATCTGTTTCACTACTTGTATCATATAAATATGATTCATTATCATAAACTTTAAATGTTAAATAAATATTTCCATTTAAATCAACGACTGTATTCGGTCTAATAACATCATCAACATATGTCGATATCTTAGTTCCCCAAATAAAATCACCATTTTTTGTATACTTAACAAAAAACAAATTATCATAACCATCACTTTGTATATCTGGAATTATAACAGCATCTGGTTTAATTTGAACAGTTAAATTTTCATCATTTATATGTGTATTCAATGGATTAAATAACTTAATATCTGACGCAAAATTACCACTTAATATTACATTTCCTTCGGCATCATTATCAACATAACATTGGGGTGAATAATCTGGATTATATTCCATTTCAATATGATTAAGCCACTTTAATTTTCCATCTTTATCAAATTTAATTGTTACATAATTATAATTTGAATTTGAATGAAAAGTATAAATTGGTTGTTTATATAATATTGTACCATCATGTGTATGATTTACTATAACACAGAAAAAATCATCTGGCATTGGTACGTATTCTTCTGGTGTTTTATCATATATCTTAAGATCTTTAGAATTTAAAGCATGACATAAAAACACATTCCCATCTGTATCACATGAAATTCGCGGATAAACATCAGCATCATCTTCATATACACCATCAACATGAACAGTCCATAAAAATAAACCATTTGTATCATACTTTACGATTACAGCACTATCATCTAGAGAATCAGTAATCTCATAAACAGTTTCAAAATTACTACTTGTATCATATATTTGTACATTATTATCACTTCCATTAGCATTTCCAAAACATACTACTATATTACCTTCTGGGTCACATACTAATGATGGATAAAATTTAGCATAATATCCACCTATATGAGTTGACCATTGATATTCTCCTAAATGATTATATTTCACAATTATTACATCCTCTGAATCACCTTCTTCTGATGTTGGTAAATCAGCAACTGGAACATTATTATTTGTTGAATCAAATATATTTATATAATTACTATCTGATTCAGCAATTACATAAAGATTATTATATTTATCTACACATTTATTATTTTTATAATTATATTCACCTCCTGAACCACCCAATTTTGTATAGAATGTGCGGGTTAATTTAGAATAATCAACAAAACTTGTATTTTTTTCAATATCAATCACATCAAAATCATCTGTATAAGCAGATTGTTCAATATTAACTTGACCCTTAATATTAATAAGTTCACCTTCTTTTGCATCTATTGTTAAAGTTCCATCATTAACTTTAATACTTTTTACAATTAGGTCTCCATCGATCTTAACATCTTTCTTGAACTTACTCTTATCTTTACCATATAAAGAATCTGTAACTAGACTATTGCTAACGAGGCTACTAAATTCGTTTCTTTGCTTCCTCATACCCTTGAAAGAACTATTACCATATGAAAAATCATTCATTATTTTTTTTATTTAAAGAACTATTTTATTTTTTTATTTTTAAACTATTATACACTATTAAAATATCAGTTTGTTTACAATTTTATTAATTTTTTTAAATTGTATTATTATTTTTTAAAATATTTTTATAAAATAAAATGGAAAAAAATACTGAACTTAATCATGAATTTCTAATTGCAACAGATAAAAATGATATGAAAACAGTAGAAATATTATTGGATGAAGGTGTTGATGTTAATTTTCAAAATAAACATGCTCTTACAGCGCTTATGATAGCATCTGCACAAGGTTATGTAGAAATAGTGCAAAAATTATTGGATAAAGGTGCTGATCTTAATATGAAAAGTGAAAATGGTAATACAGCGCTTATGTATACATTAGTAACTGGAAATGTAGAAATAGTACAAAAATTATTGGATAAAGGTGCTGATGTTAATATACAAAATAATGATGGTGATACAGCGCTTATGATAGCTTCTGAAAAAGGTTATGTAGAAATAGTACAAAAATTATTGGATAAAGGTGCTGATGTTAATATGAAAAGTAATAGTGGTTATACAGCGCTTATGATTACATTATTAAGTGGAGGAAATGCAGAAATAATACAAAAATTATTGGATAAAGGTGCTGATGTTAATATGAAAAGTAAAAAAGGTAATACAGCGCTTATAATAGCTTCTGAAAAAGGTTATGAAAAAGGTTATGAAAAAAAATTTGTAGAAATAGTACAAAAATTATTGGATAAAGGTGCTGATGTTAATATGAAAAATAATTTTGGTAATACAGCGCTTATATTGATATCTGCAGGAGGTAATCTAGAAATAGTACAAAAATTATTGGATAAAGGTGCTGATGTTAATATACAAAATAATGATGGTGATACAGCGCTTATATTGATATCTGCAGGAGGTAATCTAAAAATAGTACAAAAATTATTGGATAAAGGTGCTGATGTTAATTTAAAAAATAAAATGGGTAATTCAGCGCTTATAATTGCAACACTAAGATCTAATGTAGAAATAGTAAACAAATTATTGGATAAAGAAGTTGATGTCAATATTACAACTGAAAATGGTATCACACCTCTTATACTTGCCTGTAAAACAGGTAATGTAGAAATAGCACAAAAATTATTAAATAAAGACGCTGATGTTAACATGAAAACTGAAGAAGGTAATACAGCGCTTTATTATTCATATACACTAGGTCATAAAGAGAATGTTGAATTACTTATTGCTTATTATCTTAGTAAGAATATCGATTTTTTTGTCGATTTGGATGTTGATAAAATTAAAAATATTCAAATAAAAAAATTATTCGAATTTGTACTAAGAGCTAAAAATACACCGGTAATGTACATGTTAACATATGAAATAGCACCAAGCGAGGATAAAAAATTTATGTTAGGTATTTATAAAGATTATCCACCTATTATAAATGATAAAACTATAGATCAAATGTTAAATTTAGAGGCATCATTATGTGAAAAAAAATTTAGATTATTATTCAATTGTTTAGATTTTAATAATATTTTATTAGGTACAAAACAAACTATAAAAGAATATATAAATTCTAGAGATAACAAAAATGTAGATAATATAAATAAAATTATTTTAGAATATGAAGAAAAGTACAAAGAAAAAGAAAAAGAAAAAGAAAAATGTCCAGTTTGTTTAGAAAATGTTGACGATTTTGAAAGATATAGATGTATAATATGTAATACTTTTTTACACGTAGAGTGTTATGAACAACTTAAAGAATATGGTAGACATATACCTTGTATAGTTTGTAAAACTGGTAAATACATAAAGTTTAAAATACCTATGATAATTAAAAAAGAGGGCGATCTACCACCACTACCACCAGTTAAAAAAGAAAGCGATTCTGGGCGTCGTAAAAGAAGTTTAAAGCATTTTAGTCATCTCAAAAGAAGTCCTAAACATTCTAAAATAGTAAAAAGAAGTTCTAAACATTCTAAAATAGTAAAAAGAAGTCCTAAACATTCTAAAATAGTAAAAAGAAGTTCTAAACATTCTAAAATAGTAAAAAGAAGTCCTAAACATTCTAAAAAAGTAAAAAGAAGTCCTAAATATTCTAAAAAAGTAAAAAGAAGTTCTAAAAGAAAATAAAAATTTAATTTTAAATTTAATATAATAATAAATGAATATTTTTGACGAAATTAAAAAAGGTAATATTGATTTGTTAAATAAATGGCCTAATATTATAGATGATATAGAGAATAAAACATTACTTATTATCGCTTGTGAATATAACCACACTGAAATAGTTAATAAACTTATAAAAATGGGTGCTGATATAAATATACAAGATAAAGATGGAAATACAGCACTTATTTATAGTTGTATTAAAAATAATCTTGAAATAGTTCAAAAACTATTGGAAATGGGTGCAAATGTAAATACTGCGAGAACAAATGATAAAAGAACAGCGCTTATGTTTGCTTCCACAAAAAATCATATTAATATAGTTCAAAAACTTTTGGAAAATGGTGCTGATGTTGATTTACAAGATATTAATAACTGTTCAGCACTTATGATTGCATCTAGAAATGGTCATTCGCATATAGTTCAACAATTATTAGATAAAAATGCTAATGTTTATTTAAAAGATATTTATGATAATACCGCGCTTATAAATGCATCTGCAAAGGGTCATGTTGATATAGTTCAAAAATTATTAGATAAAGATGCTGATGTTGATTCACAAGATAAAAATAATCAAACATCCCTTTTGCTTGCTTCTACAAAAGGTTATACAGAAATAGTTCAAAAATTATTAGAAAAAAATGCTAATGTTGATTTACAAAATAAAAATAATGGATGTCCGCTTATATATGCTTGTCAAAATGGTCATATAGATATAGTTCAGAAATTATTAGATAAAAATGCTAAAATTGATTTAAAAGATAATTTTGGACAAACACCACTTATGTTTGCATGTGGGAAAGGTTATTATGAAATATTTCAAAAATTAATAGATAAAAATGCCGATTTTAATTTAAGAGATATTGATAATAGAACAGCACTTATGCTTGCTTCTACAAAGGGTCATGTAGAAATACTTAGAGAAATATTAGATAAAGATTCTAGCAGTCTTAATTTACAGGACAAATTTGGACAAACAGCGCTAATATACGCATCGAGAAAAGGTAATTTCGAAATAGTTCAAAATTTATTAAAAAAAAATGCTGATGTTGAATTAAAAGATGAAAATGGTAAAACAGCACTTCTTTTTGCTTGTGAAAATAATAGTATCGAAATTGTTGAAGAATTATTAGCAAAAAATGCAAATATTAATTCACAAGATAACGAAAATGGAACATCTCTTATGATGGCATCTGGTAATAATTATATTAAGATTGTTGATAAACTTTTGGAAAAAGGTGCTAATATTCATTTAAAACATAATAGTGGTGCAACTGCTCTTATATTTGCTTCTATGTTTGGTCATGTTGAAATTATTAAAAAATTATTGTATAAAGGTGCTGGAGACAATAATGGTATGAAAATATGTTTAAATTCGTTATTAAAAGACAAGAACGATAATTTAATACAAATTTTAGATTTATTTTATAATTTTATAATAGAAAATATGGAAATAGATAGTTTGGTTGATGAAAGCGCTACTTATTTTGATATCGATGATATAGAAAGTAAGAATATATCTTCGTGTTTATTAGAAACTACACCTGATAACATTTTAATAAAATTAAATAGACAATATATTTGTGCTAATAAGAATAATATTAATCAGAATAATGGGAATTTAAATAATCATTTATATTATCCTTGTGTAAAAATTAAATCAATTAATCCTAAAAATATATATCAATCATTAAAATTATTAAACATAGCTTGTGTTTCAGAAATAGATGAATATATTTATTATCCAGATATTCAAAATTTTATATTATCTTCTAATAGATATAAATATTTTGTTGGAATAAAAATAGATATTGATATTCTAAGTTTTGTAAGCGAAAATGTATTAAATCATGGTGATGATTTTGTTAGTGCTAGTCATTGTCAGGATGGAATAGGAAGATCGCATTTTTATCGTTTATTACCATTAGAAAATATACCATCTACAATTTCACACAAAAGAAAAAGAGATACTGAGGAAGATGAATCATCTAATAAACGATCTAAAACTAAAGATGGAACGAAAAAAAGACCTAAATCAAATAAAAAATATATAAAACGTTCTAAAAATCATAAAAAAAATTTAATTAAAAGAAGTATTAAAAAACAAAAAAGTCCTAAAAGAAAATCAAAAAAACGACTTATTATTAAAAAAAGCCCAAAAAGAAAATAAAATTTTTAAATTTAATATAATTTAAAAATTATAATTTAAAAACAAATTTTTAAAAATAAAATGTTTAAGTTTATTTTCACTTTATCTTTTCTATTTTTAAATACATTCGCTCAAGATTGTATTTTACAAGTTCCTTCTAATCCGTTAAATTCTGGTCTATTTGAACCATGGTACCTATCATCAAATGATATGACCTGTACACAAACAAATAATAAAGCAAACGCTTTTGTTGAAGCTACTATCCTTGACATCGATACTGGTAAATTTTTTGTTTATTTTCCATTAGTTATTGATGATGGTAAAACACCTACTATTCCTCCTTTAAAAGCTATTTTACCTCTTAATAATATTGTAACTCTTCATTTCGGCACAAACGGAAACTCTTTAACTTTGAAACCAACTCTTGTTGGTACTAAAAACTCATTAATTGATGGTAATTGTATAAATGGCTTACCAAACGGCTCAATTTTCGGACAATTCGCTTATTGTAACGCTAAAAACTTTTTCTCTAAAGTAAATCAATTGATTTTAATTAATATTATCACTGTTCCATCTTTAGGGCTATCTTCTGCGGGTGAAGAGTGTCCTACTACAAGGAGTTATGCTGTCGTTGACCAAGACCAGAGTGATAATGTTTTATCTCAATATATTTTAAGAAATGACATGACTGTTGTACAAGATTATCCACAAAATAGACTGAATGTTTTGAAAATTATTGGTAATGGAAGTGATAATCGTCTTCTTGATGTTTTTATTGATCCAGCTATTAAATGTGTTCCTTTTAAAGCACCAGATTTGTATGATGTCCAAATTATGCGTTCATCACTAGCACTAAATGAAATTCAAGCAAATACATTAGATATAAATTTAATTACAACCGCTCTAGTTCCTGCTATCGATCCAATGGCTCTTGATAATGATGTTCAATCTCTAGAAAAAGTAAATCTTTATAGAATCGGTGTAAATCAACAACCACTATCTTGTTTAAATAAGAATGATGATATTAAATATTGTAATCAATTAGCGATTGTTACTCCACCTTTTCTAAAGAGATATCAAAACGAATTATTAAATTTCGCTTCACCTGATGTTGAAGTAGCTAATAATCTAATGAATTTCTTAGCTGTTAGATTCGTTAATACTTGGGGTATACTAAATTGTCTTAATTTAACTGGTTTACAATCTCCTATATCTGTTACATTCGATCCAATTTCTAATATAGTTATCTCTAATAATCTAATTACAAATGTACAACCAACTCAAGCAACACAACCTCCTACACAAGATACACAACCTCCTACACAAGATACACAAACTCCTACACAAGCAACTCAATCAACACAATCAAATGTTTTAAATTTGTGTGGTACAAGTGCATATAATGTAAATTGTACACAACCTTGTCCAAAAGGTTTAGATACAGATTGTATAACTGAAGGATATAGATGCTTTGCTGTGTTAAGTAATAAATTATTATGTAATTATAATAATTTTTGTGGAACAGCATTTGATAATATTAATTGTCAACAACAATGTCCTAATGGCATTGATATGGATTGTGGACAATATGGTGGAACATTAAATTGTTTTAAAATAATTACTAATACATGTAATCAATTCCTAAACAATACAATATTACCAATTTCGCCAACTGATATTCCAATTGATGATCCTTTGATTAATAATTATCAAGTTGTATCAATTTTTTTTACAATTAAATTATTTTTCTTATTTCTTTTATTTCAAATTTCATATTAAATTTAATTTAATTTAATTTTTATTTTTATTAAATAAAAATGAATAATGGTTACACAATTAAAAATGATGTTATCTATGCATCTAATAGACAAATTACTTTTATAGATATCCCAGATGGTGTTAAAAGTATTGGACGAAATGCTTTTGAAAGCTGCACTTTATTAACTTCAGTAATTATTCCAGAAAGTGTTACACTTATTGAAGATAATGCTTTTTATAATTGCACTTCTTTAACATCAATAACTATTCCTAGTGGTGTTACAAGTATAGGAAATAATGCTTTTTTAAGATGCAGTTTTTTAACTAGAATAACTATTCCAGAAAGTTCTACGCTTACACGAATTGGAGATAGTGCTTTTCATCGTTGCACTGGTTTAACTGATATAATTATTCCAAATAGTGTTACACATATTGGAGATGGTGCTTTTCAACAATGTACTTCTTTAGAAATTATAAATATTCCAAATGGTGTTAAAAGTATTGGAAAAGGTACTTTTACTAATTGCGAATTTTTAAGATCAATAACTATTCCAAAAAATGTTAAAAGTATAAAATATGCTGCTTTTAGTAATTGCCTTTTATTAAATTCAATAACTATCTCAGAAGGAGTTATAAGTTTTGGACCATATGCTTTTAGTATGTGTACTTCTCTAACTGAAATAATTATTCCAAATAGTGTTAAAATTATTGGATTTCAAGCTTTTAGATATTGTGAAAGATTAGAAAAAATAACTATATCTGAAAATGTTACAATTATTGATGATTGTGTTTTTGGAAATTGTTCTGCTTTACAAACAATAATTATTCCACCTAGTGTTACACTTATAGAAGAATATTCTTTTGAAAATTGCACTTCCTTAAAGTCAATAACTATATCAGAAGGTGTTACACGCATTGGACGAGGTGCTTTTGAAAACTGTAGATCTTTAGAGAAAATAACTATTCCAGAAAGTGTTAGACTTATTCAAATGGATGCTTTTAGACATTGCACTACCTTAAAGTCAATAATTATTCCAGATAGTGTTACATCTATTATATACACTGCCTTTGAAAACTGCATTTCTTTAAATTTAATAACTATAAAATCTTCAGATATTAATACTTTCTTTGAATGGTTATATGATTTTGCCGATTTAACAGTTAGAATACCCTCATTAAAAATGTTACAAGTTAATAATAAAGAAGATAAAGTAATAGTAAAGTTTGACAGTGGAAATAGATATCAAAGATTTCAAAAACCATTTAATTTGTCAGAAGGACAAGATAAAAAATTAAAGGAAATTTTAAATATTGAAGTAGAATCACCTTTTACTGATATGGTATTAGCAGCAAATGTTGTTCAAGCTAAAACAAATCGTGACACTTTCTCACCTATGGTGATGTCTTATTTAGATGGTAAAAAGAAATATAATAAAAGTATAAAAAGAAAGAAAAGTATAAAAAAAAGAAAGAAAAGTATAAAAAGAAAGAAAAGTAAAAGCATAAAAAGAAAGAAAAGTATAAAAAGAAAGTAATTTTGCTTTTTTTACAATTAAATTATTTCTTTTTTTTAAAATTTTATATTTTTAATATAAAATTTAAATTACATCTATATTTTAATACCAATTATTTTAAAAAATAACCATTAATATGTTTTGAAGCATAACAAGATAAAGCATAATGTCCTTCTCTACCACACCGAAAACAATTATTATGAATAATTTTGTTTTTATTTTTTAAATTACAATATTTCTCGTGATATTCACATTTTCTTTTTTCAATAAACTCTTTTCCACAATATTCACAACCCCAAACTTCTTGATAGTCTTCATCACTATCTGTTTCCCAATATTCATTTTCATGACAATTTTTTGCAAAATGTCCTATTTTTCCACAAACAAAACATTTATTATTTGTTCCATTACTCATTTGCTTCAATAAATCTATTTGAGATTTGAATAATTTTACAGTAACAAATGAACCACCACGAACATTATTTATTCCATATTTATCCATATAAATTCTTGTATATTTATCTTCATCGTAATCATCACAATTAGCTTTAACTTCTAAAACTTTTAATGGTTTATATATTTTAGTCCATTCTGAACCATTTGAATTAAAATGGTTTTCTAATCTAAATTGTGGATTATTTGTTTTTCCAATATAATATTTTCCTTGTTCTAATTGTAGTATGTATATAAAAATCATGAATTATTATTATATTTTTATATTTATATTAATTTTATAAATATAAAAATTGTACAAAAAATTATAATTTTATAAAACATAACTTTTTTTTATAAAAAATAATTTTTATAAAAAGATTTTCATTTTCTAAAGTTTTTCTTTTCCGCCATAAGAAAGAAAAAGAGAAAGAAAAAGAAAAATTTGTGACTTTTGAAAATCCGGATATATTTTTGTCAACACACACACATCAACTTTTTTTAAATAAAACTGAAATATGCCTTTCACTTTTTTGGTGCAATTTTTTTTTTGAAATCTCCAAGTTTTAAATGAAATTTAAAATGAAACTTGAAAATATTATAAAAATTTATTTTTGGTGCATTTTGGTGCATTTTGGTGCAGATTGGTGCAATATATTTTACAGTTTAAAATTAAACTAAGAGCATTCACAAATTTTGGTGCAAAATGGTGATTCTTGGTGCTGAATGAAAATATATTAATTTTAAGGAAAGTAAAACTTTTTTTTTAAAAAGAAGAAAATAAAATAATTTTCAAAAACATAACTTTTTTTTATAAAAAATAATTTTATAAAAAGATTTTGATTTTTCTAAAAAAAGAAAAAGAAAAGAAAAAGAAAATTTGTGACTTTTGAAAATCCGGATATATTTTTGTCAACACACACACATCAACTATTTTTCAAACAAACTGAAAATATGCCTTGCTCCGTCTAAGAGCAAATGGAGCAATTTTTTATTTTTTTTATAATTTTCAAGTGTAATTTTAAACTATAAAATATATAAAATATTTATTTCTGGAGCATTTTGGAGAATTTTGAAGCAAGACTGAAATCAGTTTACTCCAATACATTTGGAGTAAAATGGAGCATTAAAAATACAGTGTGTATTTAAACTTTATATATATTATTTTACAAATCCATTTTGAAGCGAATTGAAGAAACTATTTAAAGATTTGATTTAATTTATAAAATGAATATTTGTGAATTTTGTAATAATACTTTCAAATATAAAAAAAATTTAGATAAACATCAAAAAAACGCGATATATTGTTTAAAAATACAAAATACAATGAATAATAGAACTTATAATTGTCATGGTTGTAATCAAGAATTTTTGGATCAAATAAAACTTGAACAACATAGAAATACATGTTTATTATTTAAAAATTACGAATTAAAATTATCAGAAGACAACGTATTATATTTTCAGAATGAAGTCAATACTCTAAAACAAATAATAATAGAAAAAGATAAAACAATTAAAATATTACAGGAAACAGTTAATAAAATTAATAAGCCTTCAATTATAAAAACTACAAATAATACAACAATCAATAATAAAATAATGAATATGGGCAATATAAATTTTAATAATATTCAAGATATAATTGAAAATAAATATACATTGAATGATATATTTGAAGGACAGAAAGGTATTGCTAAATTTGCTTTTAATAATATTTTAAAAGATGAAAATGGAAACTTGAATTATATGTGTACTGATTTAAGTCGAAAAACTTTTAAATATAAAAATGAATTAGGAGAATTAGAAAAAGATGTAAATGCGCAAAAACTAACAGATTTATTAACAAATAATGGAATATCAGAAAAAACCACTAAAATGGCTCGAGACTTCTGGACGAATGAAGATGGAACAATAGATAATGAAAAACTATCAAGTACTATATCTAAAGCGAGTGAGATCAATTTTCTAAAAGATGATAATACGATTTTTAAAAATGAATTAGCATCAATAACAAGTGTATAAACATTTTTTTTCTTTAACTTTATCTTTCATTAAATAAAAATTAAATGAAAGCTGATTGTATTTTTGTATCAATCGCATCATATCGTGATGATGTATGTCATGATACATTATTATCACTATATAAAAACGCACAAAAACCTGAAAATATATATGTTGGTATATGTCAACAAAATAAAGAGGGTGATAACGATTGCATAGGTAATATAGATGATAAATATAAACCAAATATTCGCATAATTCGTATACTAAATACAGAAGCAAAAGGTCCAACATATGCTCGATATTTATGTTCAACATTATGGATAGATGAAGAATATTATCTTCAAATCGATTCACATTCAAGTTTTGTAAAAGATTGGGATATAAAATGTATTAATATGATAAAAGAAATTAAATCAAAAGGTTTGTCTCAAAAGCCAGTATTAAGTCATTATCCGCGAGAAATATCAGATCATTCTAATTATAACGAAACTACAGAACGTACAGTTTCGCCAAGAATATGTAAACCATTTTTTAATACAAGAGATATGATATCTTTCATGGGAAGTGAAGTTATTGATTCAAAAGATAAATATTATCTAACTCCATTTGTAGCAGGTGGTATGGTTTTTAGTGAATCATATTTTCTGAATGAGTTACCATATGATCCAAATTTGCCTTATGTATTTGTTGGAGAGGAAATATTACATAGTATAAGATATTATACACATGGTTGGGATATATTTACACCAAAGGAAAATATTGTATTTCATGAATATACTCGCGAAGGTAAGCCGAAAATATGGACAGATAATCCATATTATTCTGATATGGATGCATTTAATAAAATTAGATATCTTCTCAAATTAGATCCAGATAATAGTAAATTAACATCTGAAATGAAAGTTGATTTAGAAAAATATGGTTTAGGAAAAATAAGAACTATACAACAATATTATGATTTAACTGGTATTGATATGAAAAATAGAAGAGTATTAAAGAATTTTTGTAGAAAAGATAACATAGCATCAGAAGAAGATATATTAAAATCAAATGAAAATGGAAACGTCAGTTTAAATAATAATAATTTATTTGAATTTAAAAATATTATTTTATTTATTTTATTTTGTTTTTTAATTTATTTTATTTATTTATTTTATAAGAGAAATAATTATAAAAGAGGGAATAGAAAATAAAATTGATATTGATAACGATGATGAAGATTAATATTAAAATTTTTATAATATATTATAAAAATTTTATTTCATTTTGGAACTTCTTTTTATCTAAAAAATATTTACTTCATTGCATCTACAATTGCATCTATTTTTGCATAAAGTTCTTCTAGACTTCCATCATTATCGATAACGTAATCCCATTCGTCGTCTTTTAGTGATTCTAAATTGATTTCGCTTATGTGACACGACTTTTCGATTGTTATATCACGTACAATCTTAATACAAGTCCATCCATTTGATTTAAGTGCTTTAAATTCATTTAGAAATCTTAAATCATTACAGAAATAATTAGTATTTGGATCATTATCATCACTTTCAGATAGTGCTAAGTTTACAAATATATTTTCATCTTTATTTCTACCCCAATCACCGACGATTTGTAAAAATTCACGGTCTTTTTCAATAGGTAATTTAAATATAGTTTGAACACTATGAAGTGCGTTGTATAAGTATTTTGCGAAAGTAATTTTATTACCTCCATATTTATCTAATAAATAATTAACACATGTATCCTTACCGGATCTCATCTTATACCCAAAAGCTAGTTTCATTTTATAATAATATATATGTCTATAGATTTATTCTTATTTTATTAATTTTATAAATTCGAAATTATAAACTTTTTGTTAAACGGTTTCTCAATAACATTTTTTATTAAATAAAAAGAATAAAATATATATAACAAATAAAAAATATGAGCGAAGAATTTTTAAATAGTGAAACAACAAATAATTTTAATGAATATATTGTTGGAAATAGTTTAAGTAGTGGTAGTTTTGGTAATGTTTATAATTTTACAAATAGTTATGTTATTAAATTTTTAAAAAATTTTAGAGAATACGAAATTATAAAAAAAGAAATTCAAAATTTTAAACACGTAAATGAAATTTTACCCGACATCACAGTAAAGTATATGGGTTTGGTAAAAAGAAAACATGAAAACCAAGAACAGTTTGGAATCGTTATGGAAAAACTGGATGGTAATTTATTTGAGTTATTACAAATGTGTAATGAAGATAATATAGAAAACATTTTCAATGATATTTTATATTTACTTAAGCGTATGTGCTCTACTAATTTAGCACACAATGATTTTACAATATATAATATTGGGTATAAAAGAAACGATGATAATGAAATATGTTTAAAAATGATTGATTTTGACTTTGTAACACGTAATGGATGTTTTCCTTTAATTGAATTATTAACTTTATATAATAATATACCCGGGGGATTAAATACTTCATTTAAAAATAAAATTAAAAATTATATTGAAGAATTGGAAATGGATTTTGATGATTTTGATGATTTAAATAGATATTATAATGAATCTTTGAATAGTGGTGAAAATAGAATGCGTAATGAGAATAATTTAGGTGTTAATAATATAGAATCAGACAAAAACAATTCTTGTAGTTCTTATTTACCCCCCCAAAAAAAAATAAAAAAAGAAGATGAGAAAAAAAGTGAAAAAAAAGTTGTGGGATTTAGTTTTTCTCTAAAAGAACCATCTTCAGGAGTAGTATTATTAGGGGATGGATCTAAAAAAAAAAGAAAATCAAAATCAAAGTCAAAAAAAAATGTAAAAAAAAGTAAAAAGAAAAAATCAAAAAAAAAGTTTTAAACTTTAAATAAATTATTATAAATAAAAATGAGTGAAAGTGAAAGTTTAACATCAAGAAAAATAAAAAAACCTGCAAGATTAAGTTCACCGTCAACAAAAAGATGTGGATTTAAGTGGAAAATAGAAAAACAACCAACTGCTTTTTATTGTAAAATATGTGATTGTAATTTATCAAACAAATATAAACTTGAAAAGCATTATATCTCAGAAAAACATAAACAAAATTTAACTGGATATCCTAAATCTGAACCTGTGTATTCATGTATATGCACTAAAACATTTAAAAAATCTGAAAATTTAAAGAAACATATTGAAAATTTTGCAGATGAATCAAAACATAAAGAAGGTTTAGCATGGGATGTTTCTGAAGAAGCAAAAATTAGTGAATCAGATGATCTAGAAATAACAAAAAAAGATATTGAAGAATTAAAAAATATATTATCAGATGATAATAAAAAAAAATTAGATGAAAAAAAAAAATTTACAAATGATGATTTGGAAAATTTTTTTGATTCGTTATCTGATGAAGAATTTAACAATATTTTTAGTTGTTTAGAGGATGGAAAAAGAAAATCTAGAAAATCTAAAAGAAAAAAAAGTAAAACTAAATCAAAGAAAAGAAAAAGAAAATCAAAAAAAATATAAAAAGAATTAAATTTATAGAACAAAATAATTAAATAAAACTATGGAAGTTGAAATAATAAATGAAGAAGAAAAGAAAGAATTAAATATATATGAAATAACAGTTGGTAAATACAAAGGAAAGCATTTAAAGGAAATGTTAAGAGATCGTAAATATTGTTCATGGTTGCTAGAACAGGCTTGGTTTAAAGAAAGTTATGAATTTTTATATAATAAAGTTAAAGAATATGATCCGAAAGTTTATTTTATAAAAGAAAATGAAGAAAATGAAGAAGATTTTGTAAAAGATTATAAATATTTTAATTTAATAAGACTTGAAGATTTAGAAATAGAATTAACAGAAAATGAAAAGATTTGTTATTCATTCTATCTTAAAACTTTGGATGATTTACAAAATAAAATAGAAGTAAGGAAAACTCGTAAAGATAGTAATATATATGATATAACGGCTCCATCTAAATGGTTACAGACGTTTGAGAAGGAAAGTTTGATATCGCGAGAAGATTTTAAAGAATTTATTAATGCTTATGAATTGCCGAATATTACAACTATTGTAGAAGAAATAAAAAAATATGGTGGAATTGAATATAAAGGCGCACAATCATATAAAATTGCGAAAAAACGTTCATCAGAACAAGAAATATATTGGGGAGATATTTTGAAAGAGAAATATAAAGATGAATTAGGGACGCAGTTTGTATATGGAGAATGTATATTTGATTTTATACATATACCAACCAATAAGATTTTTGAGTGTAAATTGAATTTTAAAGATTTTGATGAAAAACAGTTTAATAAATATCAATTGACATTAGATAAATATAATATAGTGTATTTGATTGGAAAAGATTGTATAATTGATACTGATATGGAAACAATATACACTACAAATATGAAAGAACATTTGTTATATCAGTGTAATATACCTCTTCTTAAGAATATATCGAAATTTGATGAGATAATTTTTGATTATGATATATATGAAGTAGATAATATAAAGGATGTGATATAAAATTAATTTTTAATATAAAAATATTAAAAAATATAAAAGAAATGGAAAAGTGTAAACGAAAGTGGATCAGTTTAGATGAAAAATTAATGAATGAATATGAAACTACTCCGAGAAAATGTAAAATATGCTGTAGAATTAATTATCCACAGTTTGTTCATGCTAAAGATGGTGATTCTGGAGAATATACATGTTATATATGTAAAAGAGATGGATCGTTAAAGATTTTTTGTTATCATTGTAAAAAATTATATAATTAAAAGTTTAGTTAAAAAAAATAAAATTGAATAAAAAATATAATCGAAATAGAAAAATTTAGATATACAAATTACATGGTTAATAATGAAGAATTACGAGATATTGACGAGATTACTTTTGGGGTTTATTCTGCCGAAGAGATAAAGAAGTTTGCGGTATGTAAGGTAGACAACCCGAAATTATGTAATAATGATAAGAATGGATCATATGGAACAGTATATGATCCAAGAATGGGGACTATTGAGAATGGTAAATTATGCGGTACATGCGGTTTAGGAGTTTGGGAGTGTAGCGGCCATTTCGGTTATATTGGTTTAAATGAGCCCATAGTTCATCCATTATATTATAAACAGGTAGTCAATTTCTTGAGATGTTTCTGTACGAAATGCTATAAATTGCTAATAACGGAGGAACAGATCGTTTTGAATAATTTAAATCGTTCAAAAGGAGTCAAGAGATTTAATAAGATATTAGAAAGATTAGAAAAAGTAGATATGTGTACTCAGTGTTCACACCCGCAACCAGCGATTAAACATGTGACGTCAGATAATACCATATCAATGGTATATAAAGATAAAGATAAGAAAAAGGTGAGTATAATATTACAAGTAGACGAGATAAAGAAGATATTTGATAATATAAGTATAAAAGATGTAGAATTACTTGGATTTAATCCGGGATTATTACATCCAAGTAATCTAGTGTTGACTGTGTTTCCTGTAATCCCGACTTGTTTTGTCGCGGATACTTATGTCTTAACGGATAATGGATATAAATACATTCAAGATGTAGATGAACGTGATATGCTTTATACTCATAAAGGTAATTTTAAGAAAATAAATGATTTTCAGGTTAAAGAATACAGAGGGGAACTTATTAATATTAAAACAGCGTATCACGCGCATACAATTAAATGTACACCAGAGCATCCTTTTTATGTGAAAGAAGTTGATAATGATGGAATTCGAATAACGAATGTTGGAGAACCTGAATGGGTTAATGCGTCAGAATTAACTTCTAGACATTTTATTGGAATGAAACGAAATACTTATAAGATTAGATTAGAAGAAAAACTAAACAATATAGATGTATGGTTTTTAATTGGTTATTTCGTAAATAATGGATACAATGTGCCTTGTTTAGATGATACATTTTTCTTATATATTGAAGAAACCAATAAAAGATTATTGGGTAATATATTGAAACGATTAAATATCCCGTATAAACAAACAAATGGAACAGGATATGAATGTGTTGATTATAAATTAACTAATATTATAAAAGAATTTAAAGAAACAATCCCAAATTGGGTGTTAGATATACCAAATGAATATATATTAGCGTTTTTAGAAGGATATAATAATAGTATGACGCTTTATTTTAATACTGCTTCTAATGAGACATGTGCATTAATTATACAATTGTTATATTTAAAAATAGGTAAAGTGGTAAAATTGAGTTTATGTAAAGGGTGTAAAGATACTGAAAGGTTTTATGAAATACATGATGAAGAATATTCGAAAGATTTAAATTATTTGATAGAAGATGAGTATATTTGGTATAAAGTAAGTAAAGAAACAACAATTGTAGAGAATATAAAAGTTTACAATTTTGAGGTAGATGAAGATAATTCATATTGTGTTGAAAATCTAATCAGTCATAATTGTTGCCGACCTTATGTGATAAGTGATTCAAATATGTGTGATGATGATCTAACTATTCAATTAGTAGAAATAATCAAGGCAAATAATCATTTAGAACAGGTAGACGGAATACCGATTTCAGATACAAAAAAACAGAAATATTTACAGAGTTTAAAATTTAGAATATCAACATTCTATAATAACTCGAGTGGAAAAGCTAAACATTCAACCAATGGTCGTAGTATAAAAGGTATAAAAGAAAGATTGACTGGGAAAGAAGGGTTAATAAGAACAAATTTAATGGGTAATCTTTAGCTCAAGTATCACCAAAAATGATGCTAGTTCAATAAAATTTGGGCAACATATTCAAATTGCGGGAATATCTTGTGATATCTTTATTACTAATTGATAGTAGAAATATTATTAATATTCAAAGTTAACTACTCTGAAAGTAAAAAAATAAAGAATAGAGATAATCCGCATCCAAGTTTCTTATCCAGAAATGGAAAGAAAAAGGTTCAACGACTAAATGGATATGGGCTACTTTATGTGGCTTAAGATATAGTCTACTCCCATCTGAAAAGATGAAATGTAATGATTTAAGATTTAAATATCTTAATAAACATGGTATAAAGGAAAAGGTGTTTTATTGAGGGAACAAAAATTCTAACATGGGATTTTAAAATAAAAACAATTGAAAATATAAAAATAGGTGATATTGTGATTGGTGATGATGGACATCAACGTAAAGTTTTAAACATAACTGATGGTGAAGATGAAATGTATAAAATTATACAAAATAAAGGTGACGAATATATTGTAAATGGTGAACATATATTATGTCTAAAATTTACAAATACAAAAGAAATTAAATGGACTGAAAGTAAAGGATATTTTTTACAATGGTTTAATAAAAATAAAATGAAAATTGAGACAAAAAAAATGAAACCTTTAAAATCAAGAACAAAGGAACAATGTTTAATAGAAATGATAAAATTTCGTAATGAACTTAATGAAGTTAATAAAGTTAATGAAGATACAATAGATATCTCTGTTAAAGATTATTTAAAATTATCTCCTAATATAAAAAAATTATTATTTGGATATAAACTTAATAAAAGTATTAATTGGGAATATAAAAAAGTTTTTATTGATCCTTATATTTTAGGTATGTGGTTAGGTGATGGTTTTTCGAATGGTTCTGGTTTTACATCTGCTGATCATGAATTGGTAAAATATTGGAATGAATGGTGTGACAAAAATGAACTATGTGTATCTAAACATAATGATGGAACAAACATACATTTTGGTGTAATAAAAAAATATAATACATCAGTTACATTTAAAAAAATTCTAAATAAATATAATTTAGTGAATAATAAACATGTTCCGTTGGATTATATAATTAATAATACAGATACTCGTTTGAAATTATTAGCAGGTTTTATTGATACAGATGGTTCTGTTGAACAAGATGGTAAAATTATAAGAATCAGTCAATCTTTTGAACATGAACCAATTTTAAATTCAATTAAATTAATTGCAGCTTCTTTAGGGTTTCAAACATCAATGAAAGTTAAAAAAACATCATGGATATATAAAGATATAAAAAAAACAGGTTCTGCTTTGATTCTTACAATATCTGGTCATGGTATAGAAAATATACCAATGATTTTAGAAAGAAAAAAATGTAAACATCCGAAAAATGAAATTGTTACTAGATCAAATATAAAAATCATACCTTATAAAAAATCAAAATTTTATGGGTTTGAGGTAAATGGAAATAAAAAATTTATATTATCAGATTTTACTGTAGTCCACAATTGTGAAATGACGGCTCGTACCGTGATCGGTCCAGACCCGACGTTAAAAATGGGTCAATTAGCAGTTCCTCCGCAGATAGCGAAGAATTTGACGATACCGGTTCCGGTAACGCGATTTAATTATGATTTTCTAACAAATTTGGTAAATGAAGGGAAAGTTAATTATGTATTGAAAGATAATGGTCAGACACGTATAAATTTAGAAAATGCGTTGTTTTTTAAAGGAACACGGTTAAATCACGGTGATATTATAGTAAGAAAAGACAAAGAAACTGGAAAAGATGTTGAAATTTTAGTTACTAATGGCAAAGATTTGATACAAAAAGGTGATAGATTGAAAAGAAATGGTGAATGGGTCACCGATCTAAAATATCCAGAAAAACGGTCATATAAACTGAACGTAGGTGATATTTGCGAGAGAGCACTTTATGACGGTTGTATCATCCTTCTTAATCGTCAACCAACTCAAAATAGGGTTGAAAAAGATAAAAATAAAAGATTTATCTAGTCAGCAAGTTTTACTTGTTTTGGCAAGATTCCTCAATTGCGGGGACATCCTTAAAAACTTAATTACATCTTTTATATTGGAAACGATATAGAACACTTTGGTTAACAACCTAAAGCATTGTAAAAACATTAAGTATTTGGATAATCCGCATCATATTCCTAAGGGTATTAACGTGACTGCCTATGGAAAGTGTTCAACGACTTGATTGTAAAAATAAAATTGAATTTAAAAAAATTATAAAAATTATAAATAATATGGATAGAGGCGAAATATATTTAATTACAAATAAAATTAATAATAAAAGATATGTAGGACAAACTGTTTCAATATTATCAAGTGGACGTAAATATGGATCATATAATAGATTAAATAAACATTTTAGTGATGCTAAAAATAATGTTGATGATTGCAAAGTTTTTTGCAATGCTATTAGAAAATATGGTAAAAGTAATTTTAAGATTGAAATACTTATGTATTGTAATAAAGATATGTTAGATTTTTATGAAACAGAATTTATAAAATTTTATAATACTATTTCTCCGCATGGTTATAATATTGAATCTGGTGGTTCTGCTAATAAAATATTACATGAAGATACTAAAATTAAATTAAGTAAAAAACTCAGATTTTTAAATGTTTGTGATGGTGATAGAAATAATATTTTGAAAGCAATGCATGACTTAAATATAACTGAAATACCATATGGTATTAATTATACTCATCACATAAAAAATAAATATGAAGGTTTTACAGTTAAAAAAAACAATGGTAAATTAAAATCTATAATTTCTAATGGTAAAACTTTGACTGAAAAATTAAGTTTATCAATTAAATATTTAAATTTTATTAAAGATAATAACGTTTTGTGTATAAATATAATGGATAAACAATTTATAGAAGATTCAAAAATTATAATTAGAAATAAAAAACTTCCAGAATATGCAAAAATGATAATAAAAAAAACTGGTTTTGATATAAATTTATTACCATCTATAGTTAGATATAAAACAAAAGAATCTATATTTTATCTTAATATTGATAAGAAAATAATATACTTTTCAAAAGACGATACAACAAAATCATTACAAGATATAATAGAATATTTACAATCTCAACGGGGATCGGTCTTAGAGTAGTCACGTACTCAATGATAGGCTTAAGGTATAGTCTACTCCTTATACGCAAGTATAAGGTATATGGCTTCATGAGGGTTCATTATTCGAGCTCAAGTATTATACAAAATAATGCTAGTCCTTATATAAGGGCGACATATTCAAATTGCGGGAATATCTTGTTAATATCTTTGATACTAAACTAATAAAGAAATTTATTAGAAATATATAGTTAACTACTGTATTAAGTAAAAAATCAAAGAAGTAGAGATAATTCGCATCCAAGTTTCTTATCCAGAAATGGAAAGAAAAAGGTTCAACGACTAAATGGATATGGGTCTGTTTTCAGACTTAAGATATAGTCTACTCCTATCTGAAAAGATAATTACAATGATATTACAAATAAATATGTAATTGAGTAAGGTATTAAGGTCAATGATGGCACAGGAAGTTGTAATACGACCTGGTAAAACTTTAAGATTTAATTTAAGTATAAATAAATCATTCAAATGGGGTGATAAAAGGAAACTTTAAAAGAGTTTATCCTAGTCTCTTTATGAGGCGAAACATCTGGTTGCGGGGACTTCCTTATTATATTAACTACCACCTTTATAGTGAAAACTATAAAGGGAACACGATTAAAAATCGTACCCAACGGTAAAAATGTTAATATTTGGTTAATCCGCAGGCGACTTTCTAATCTTAAATGAAAGCGTTTCAACGACTGCAAAGATGTTGGTTTAATATAGTTATATATTAGGCTTAAGGTACAGTCTACTCCTTTTATGAAAATTTAAGGTATAAAGGCAATGCTGATGAAAAATAGTAAAGATTTTAAAGTATAAAGAAAAAATTCCTGTTATTGAATATAAAATAATTTAATATTTACTAAGTCAGCAACAGGTGACTGCTCATTTATTGAGATAAACAGTGAATCACCTAGTCCATTAAAAAATATGGGCGAAACACCTTATAACGACGGGAAACTCCTTATGTCTTAACTACTACTTGCGTATAAGAAATTATATGTAATATCCAGGATAATGACCTCGGACATAGTAATAACGTTAAGAATTGGACAATCCGCGGGTAAAGTATCTAAATCCTTTATTGATTAGGAAATGATACTCCTTCAACGACCGAACGGGTGTTGGTAGATAAATGATAGTTTAATCAACTTGAATCTGCTTAAGATACAGTCTAGCCTTTTTTGTAAGAAAAAGACTCCTGCGTTCGATGGAGATGAAATTAAATATAGTTTCAAACAGGTAGCTTAAAAAGTGCTTCTACCTAGTCACATAATAGTGGCGAGATATCTCAATTGCGGGAAACCCTTT
>Ga0214921_10002721_pt1 | contig 28203 bp, 23 predicted proteins | sample LL1505_MetaG_FD_177992 | JGI IMG/M metagenome (GOLD analysis project Ga0214921, IMG submission 177992) | Freshwater microbial communities from Lake Lanier, Atlanta, Georgia, United States - LL-1505 | ecosystem: Environmental > Aquatic > Freshwater > Lake | place: USA: Georgia | collected...
TTTAGATTTGTCATTCCTAAGTGATTTAATTGATTCATTATATTCAAAAAATTTTTTAGCCACATTTTCAGTAATTTCTTGCCAAGTTTCTATATTAAGTGGTGGTAAAAGTGGTGGTAAAAGTGGAAGAAAAGGAGCAGCTGGAGCAGCTGGAGCAGCTGGAGCAGCTGGAGCAGCTGGAGCAGCTGGAGCAGCTGGAGCAGCAGCAATAGTAGGATCTATAGAAGTATAAATTTCATCATTTCTTTTAAGAGCAACAATTTTACTACCATCACGAGACATTGCAACGGAATAGTAGTAATCTCCGTATTGTGAGATTCTCCAACTATCACCCGAATTTGAAGATATGTATATAAAGTCTGCTTTAGTACTAACTACTACAAACATACTACCATCAGCAGATGCTGCGACGGAATTCCACGAATTAATCCCGTTCCTCCACTCACAAATACTAAGACATGCTGTCCAGCTTACACCAAAATCTGTAGAAGTGTAAATATAATTAGACATTGCAGCAGCAATAAGCTTTCTACCATCAGCAGATGAAGCTACTGAAGTCCAAGTACGATTACTTTCACGTTCGGTCCAATTTTGTCCAGAGTCAGTAGAGGTATAGATTTTACCATGTCTAACAGCCGCAACAAGCATACTACCGTCAGCAGATGATGCGACAGCACTCCATGAACGGTTATTCTCGCGACGAGTCCAGGTTACACCAGAGTCTATAGAGGTATAAATATAGTCGTCGAGGGCAACAGCAACAATTTTTAAACCATTTTCAGATACTGCGATTGATCTCCATATATGTTCTTCTCCAATCTGTGTCCAACTTAATCCGTAATCATCAGATACATGAATTCTACCTCTATTCTGAGCAGCAAAGAGTTTGCTACCATCGGCAGACATAGCAACAGTCATCCATCTATTCCAATTATTTTGTTCTGCTTGAATTAAATGTGATGTCCAATTTGCACCATAATCTACAGAAATATAAATGATTTTATCCCCGGCAGCAATAATAATATGACCATCTGCCGAGGAGGCAACTGAGTTCCATCTATCTTCTTTAATGTGTCGTGTCCAAATTCTAGTAGCAGCAGGAGCAGCAGGAGCAGCAGGAGCAGCAGGAGCAGCAGGAGCAGCAGGAGCAGCAGGAGCAGCAGGAGCAGGAGCAGCTGGAGCAGCTGGAGCAGGAGCAGAAGCAGGAGCAGAAGCAGGAGCAGGAGCAGGAGCAGGAGCAGGAGCAGGAACAGGAGCAGGAGCAGGAGCAGGAGCAGCAGGAGCTGGAGCAGCTGGAACAATAGTGGGATCTATAGAAGTATATATTTCATTTTCTCTTTTAAGGACAACAATTCTACTACCATCACGAGACATTGCGACTGATTCCCAAAATCCTTCTTCTCCAGATTGTGTCCAATTATCGCCTGAGTTTGAAGATATGTATATTTTTTTGTGTATGTTTGCATAAACTATTGCTACATACATACTACCATCAGCAGATGATGCGACAGAATTCCACCGTCCGAGATAAGGATGTTGTGTCCAGCTTACACCAAAATCTGTAGAAGTATAAATATAGTCTAAATATGCAACAGCAATAAGCTTTCTACCATCAGTCGATGAAGCTAATGACACCCAACCACGATTACTTTCACGTTCAGTCCAATTTTGTCCAGAGTCAGTAGAGGTATAGATTTTACCTTCTATAACAGCCGCAACAAGATTACTACCGTCAGAAGATGATGCGACTGCACTCCAGGAACGCTTATTTTCACGACGTGTCCAGGTTACACCAGAGTCTATAGAGGTATAAATATAGTCGGAAACGGCAATAACTTTTAAACCATTTTCAGATACTGCGATAGATTTCCAACTATTGCCTTCTCCGTGTTCTGTCCAACTTAAACCAAAATCAGTTGAGATATAAATTCTACCACTATGAGGAACAGCAAATAGTCTACTACCATCTGACGACATAGCTACAGAGACCCAATTCTTACCAACAACTACATATGTTGTCCAATTTAACCCATAATCTACAGAAGTACAAATCTTATTTTCCCCGCCAGCAATAATAATACGACCATCTGCTGAGGATGCGACTGAGTACCATTTACCTTCTTTAATGTGTCGTGTCCAAATTCTATTACCTCCAAATTGTTTATTTTTTAAAGAAATATACTTATTTTTATATTTTAAATATTTTTCATAAGATGACATATATAAATTAAAAAAGATAAATAAAAATATAAATTATTCTAATCTTCTTCCTGAAACATAGAAAAAAGAGAGTCTGAAAAGTTTTCATCTGTTTTAGGATTGTGTAAATACACTATCTTTTGTTTGAGTTCTTCATTTTTTTGTTTAAGTTCTTTTATTTCATTTGTGTATTTCATTATTTCTTCATAACGACTATCATTATAATAGTCATAATACTGTTTCATATCATAGATCTTTTTTTCATATTCATTTACTGTATCTTGAAAAATTTCTCCTATCTGTTCATTTTCTGTTAAAATCTTTCTACACATTGGACACGAATCATTATTAACTAACCAACCACTTGCACATTTTAAATGGTAAAAATGCCCACAAGATGTTTTAATAATACCTGTCTGTTCTGTAATATTATTTAAACAAATCGCACATTTTTCATTAGATTGTAATTTTAGGTTTGAAATACTATTCATTCCGTCGTAAGATTAAAAATAAAATAAATATGCGTATAGGAATATTTATTCAATTTTTTATAATTGAATAAAGTCAAAACGTAATATGATATAAAAGATTTTATATAATAAAGATAAATAAAAATATAAATTAAAAATTAAGCAATCCCTGGGCGCGATCTTCTCTTAGAATTTGCCATTGTTTCTTGAGTTTGAGCCTTAGGTGGTGGAGCCTTCTCTTCTTCTTCGTCTGATTCTGATAATTCTTCTGTTAGACGAAGAATCTTCTTTTCCATCTTACCAACAAGTTCCTGAAGAGATGTAATATGACTTGTCATATCAGCAAAACGTTCATTTATATAATCCATTTGTTCTTTCTTATGTAAAACTAATGGCATCTCAATAGTTTCATTAATATTACAGTAATCATTTACATACTTAAAATGAATTATATATTTAGGATCATTTGATGAAACAAGAGTTGGATCAATAGGTGTAATATGATGAGATATAGTTGTTGATTCATCTGTAAAACCACTAATAGATTTCTTTAGAATAGAAATTGGATCTTTAATAGTTGCTGGAAAAATAGTCTTTTCAATTGAACCTAAATAGTATTGATCACCATAATCAATCTTAAGAGTTTTCTCGGTTAGAGTATATTTTGATTGAGTAGATACCATTTGTGTTAATAATAATAGAATTATAATTTGAAAGAAGAATAATAAAAGATCAATTTTTTCTAAATTATTATAATAGGAATGAGTTTAAAAAATGTTGATAATTTTATAAATGATTTTAGTCATTTTATATATAAACTAAAAAAATATGAATATAATAAAGAAAACACACACGCACATCAATTATTATTTAATAAACTTTTACATTTATTATTTAACAGAAAGAAATATGCTGAAGATCAAGAATTATGGAAAGAATTATATTTAAGAAGTTTATGTTTTTATAAATATAATGATAAAATTGGAAATATACCAATAGTTTTAGTCACTAAGCACAACGAAATTCTTCCGTTCTATATGAAAAGCAAAATACATACTATTCCAGACACTATCATCCATTTTGATACACATGACGATATGAACAATGTAGCTAATTCAAAAATATTACCAGATTTATATTCAGAATATTTAAAAAATAATAGTTTGAAAACAATAGAAAAAGCACAAAGTTTAGTATGGGATATTGGAGCAGCAATAACTGGTGTATTAGTTGCGACTGGAATGAGAGATTTAGTATGGAATACACCTGAATGGATTCCTGATCCAGAAGCGATAGTTGATTATTATATAAAAAGAAGGGATGATAAAATGGCATTAATTACAAACAATCACGAGATAACAAAAGATAATACAATGAAAGAATTATTTTATTTAGGAAAAAAAGAAATAGATACAAGAAAAATGGCTAAAATACAAACTGGAATTCTTAGTACTCACAAACTTAATTTATTAACTAATTTAATTAAAAAGAATGGATCTACTTATATTTTAGACATAGATTTAGATTATATTGTATGTAATGGAGATGAATTACATAGAAATTATTGGAAAGATACATATGATGTTTCATCATCTGGTAGAACATTGTATAAAGAAATTAATCAGCATAATCCAAGATATGTAAATGATAAAACAAGTGAATTTATTGAATATAAAAATGCTATTCATAGTGAAATTTCCAAAATTAATAAAAGAATTACTCATTTATTATATTTAATTCAAAGATTAAAAGGACGTGGATTAACACCATCACATATTTCAATTTGTGATAGTACTAACGTTCAATTTAATAATTGTCAGACATGTAATTCAGTAAGTAATAATTATGTTCCTTTAAATTTAGCATTATATGTGCATACCAAAGTAATAAATGGGTTAAGAAAATTATTTTAATTATATAATCATATTATATAATGAATATAACAGGAGTTGAAATTAATATAGAAGATATACAGAATTTAGTTCCTCTAGTTAATAATAATATAATTGAATTTAAAAAAATTGTTCATAGATTATCATCTAATTATAAAAATAATCGATTAAATATTAATTTAATTAATAAAAAAAATAATGATATAAATAATAATATAATAGAATTAAAAAATAAATATGAAAAATTGAATACTTTAATTATTAGATCAAGAATTGATAATATTAATAATATTATAAGAAATAGAGAAATAGATAAAAAAATTACTTATCTATTTATAGGCAATTTATTCCTTACTGGGATACTTGTTTATTTCTTTTAAATAGTTTTATACATAAAGAATCTTTTATATATAAAAATAGTAATGCTCAAAAGCGCATCTAAAGAACAATTAGATATTATAGATTCAATAAAAACACATAATGTTAAGGTTAATTCTGTTGCTGGAAGTGGTAAAACAACAACTGTTCTTCATATGGCTAAAATGTTAGCCAATCAAAATATTCTACTGATGACTTATAACGCCAGATTAAAATTAGAAACTAGACAAAAGAAGGATGAATTAAAATTAAATAATTTAGATGTCCATTCATATCATTCTTTTTGTGTTGGTCATTATAATAAATTATGTCATAAAGATCAGGCAATTATAAAATTGATTAAAGAGAATAATTCTCCTTTTAAGAAATTTAAATATGATATTATTGTTGTTGATGAAGCACAAGATATGAGTAGTTTGTATTATAAATTAGTAATTAAAATAATCAATGATAATTTATGTGATGCTCGTATTTGTGTAATCGGTGATAAATATCAATGTATATATCAATTCAAAGATGCTGATTACCGATTTATTACTTTAGCGGAAAAGATATTTACAATGAATAATTTGGAATGGAAAGAATTAAAATTATCAACATCATATCGTATAACAAATCAAATGGCAAATTTTATAAATCACTGTGTAATGGGATTTAATTATATAAATGCTTGTAAGGAAGGAAATAAGGTAAGATATATAATGACTGATACATTTAATTGTGAACGTCCATTAGAAGAAGTATTATATTATTTGGATGATTGTCATTTTGATGATATATTTATAATTGCTCCTTCTGTTAAAAAAGGGAAGAATGATAGTCCTATTAGAGTATTGGCTAATTCTTTATCAAAAATTAATATTCCAATTTATGTTCCAACTGATGATGATGAAAGATTAGATGAAGAAATTATTAAGAATAAGATTGTTTTTTCAACATTTCATCAAGTTAAGGGATTAGAAAGAAAGAATGTAATAGTGTATGGATTTGATGAATCATATTTTCAGATATTTAACAAAGATGCCAATCCTAATATGTGTCCAAATGAATTATATGTAGCAATAACAAGAGGCAGTGAAAATTTAACAGTATTTCATAATGTTCAAAAGAATTATGTTCCATTTTTAAATGAAGATTTATTGGAACAATATACATATTATGAAAGAGCAAGTTTAAGAACAGTATACGATCAAGGAAAAACAATTACGCTTGATGTAAGTGAAATAACAAAACATTTAGCACCAGAAATAACTGATAAAGCTTTAGAATATTTTGAACAGAAATTGATTAATAAGAAAGAGAAATTTATTGATATACCAATTAAGACTAAACAGGGAGATTTATATGAGTATGTGGCAGAAATTAATGGAACAATTATCCCAGCTTATTTTGAATATGTAAATAATAAAAAAATGAGTATCTATGATATCTTAATAAATAAGAATGAAAAAGTTGGAATTAAATTAGACATAGATATGCCGACAGAAGATTTATTAAAATTAGCAACTCATTATTGTTCATTTTCAAGTGGATATAATTTTAAGATGAAACAAATTAAAGAATATAATTGGATGCAAAATGATAGGTTAGATGATGCTGTTGATAGATTAGAATTAGTTATTAATAAAAATGCTAATTTTGAAGTAGAAGTATTTAATCCTGAATTAAAGATTGGTAAAGTAATGGTTGGCAGAATGGATTGTATGGATAGAGATACAGTATGGGAATTTAAATGTACGCGTGATTTAGAATCAGATCATTTCATCCAATTGGCAATTTATGCTTTATTAAATGAAAATTTAAGAAAACACAGAATCGGCGAGTATAAAGATAAATTAGAGAAAATGAGTATGACAATGAATAAAAAAGAGACGATAGAGCAAGTTCCATTTCGTAGATTAGAATTAAATAATGTATTAATAATTAAAGGAGTTAAATTTAGAATATATCATATTGATTTAGAAGTAATTAAAATAGAAGATAAAGATGGAAATAAGAAGTCATTAAAAAATGTTTATCCTACTTATCCACGAATGATAAATAAGGGAGATGATAAGACTTTTAATATGATTAAAGAAAAAATTAAAGAATTAGAAGAAATTAAATATAGATATAAATTGATGAATATATTAACGAATGAAATATATGAGATATTTTTTGAACTAGAAAAGTTGGATGAAATGGTTAATTATTTATTATTTCATAAATATAAAAGTATAAAAAAACTAAGTGATGAAGAATTTATTGATAACTTATTTAATCAAGAAATTAAATTAGAAATAATTGAGAATGGAAAAGAGAAGGAAAAAGATTTGGTATCTGGAAATGCTTTTATTGATGATTAATAATTAATTAGTTCTTCTAAAAAGATATGTTACGCCTTTAGTTGGAATTTGTTTTATATAACTGTTTTCTGGAGATGCTGGTAATACATCTTTATCATCAATTAATGTTGTTGGAATACCATTATCATCACATATAGCACACACATAATGGCCACCAGTAATTCCTCCAGAATGAATAGTTACTGCTTTTAGAATAAAGCTTGCTCCATCTATTTTAAATTTATTATCTATTATTTTATAAGGATGAAATTCTGTGCGAGTATAGTTTTGTCTTGTTACCGATAAAATTAAATATTCTAATTCATCAGGAATTATAATTTTTAACTTTTTGTTATTTGCTTTATTGGTATATTTAGCATTGATCGCATTTCTTTGATCTTCAAATGGTTTTCTAAGAGCACCTTCATTTTCTTTTGGTATTTTTGCTAATTCATTTAATAACTTTACTTTTGCTATATAATCTTCTTTTGAACGAGGATTACAAAAATCTGGACCATCAAGTATATCAGTTTCTGGAATCTGATATAAATCAATTAATTCTTGAAAAGTATATTCTAATTTATCTGGTATAATCATTCTTGATTCAAATTTTATTTGAAGTAAACAATCTAAACTTACTGCTGGATCTGATTCTTCACCTGATACTATACATTTAAATGTGCTATGTATTTGATATTGAATTGATTTTATAAAATTTATAACTAATTCATTATCAACACATGATAATTTTCTTAATAAATTTGATATAAATTCACCTGTATCATTTTGAGTTCCTACATATGATCTCATACTTGGTGGAGTATCTAAATTAAAGGCAATCTCAATTAAATTATTAAATATTGAATTACCTTCATATATAGTTGAATTTAAACATAACGATGAACCTCTATTTGAGTCATATTTATTATATATTTCTATAAGATTTTCTAATACAAATTTTCCATAATTTATATCCCATTTTAATGGATCAATGTTATTATTAGCACATCGTGTATCAAATATATTATTCAATTTAGATTGTAATTTTTCAATATCTTGATCTATTTTTATTCTTTCAATATATTTATTATCTATATCTATATCATTTACAATATTTAATCTTAAATCTTCCGATTTATTTTTTAATTTAGATAATTTTTCTAAATCAGTTTTATATTCTCTTTGATTATAATTAGTATTTAATACTTTCGCACTATATGGTGTTTTTAAATTAGCTAATAATGAAATTAGTGTATCAATCCTAAATAATAATTGAATCGCAGAAATAAAATAACAAGTATTTGAAGTTCTATTTAATCCACAAAATCCTTCTAATCTTAAAATAGGTATTTGTAAAGAATTAAAAAATTTATTAATCATAAACTTTATGTTTTTATATTTTCTATTATCTAATGGCTCAGTATTACTAATATTTGATAATATTTCAATTAATCTTTTTAATTTTTCCATATAATTGTAAATAAAAAAAAATGGATTATGAAACAGAATCAAGAGATTCTTCTTCTTCTGTATTAAAAAATTCATTTTGATCTTTCTTTGACATACCTGAAATAACCCATTCTCTTAATTCAGATTCTGTTTCAAAATCTACTAAATAAATCTTTTCTGATTTACTGTGCGCATAATAATCTGGTGTTTCTTCAGTAATTGTTTTATAATATTTTTCTAATCCTCCATTATAAATGGTTCTTAAAAATTCAAGACGAAATAATTTGTCAGAATTCATCGGAATATTAGGATATTTCATTTCATTTAGAACTGTGGGAATCCAATCAAATAATCTTTCAAAGTTTGCTTTTGGCTTGAACTCGGATATTGATTGAGTTGTTGTAGCCATTTGTGAGTGGTTTATAATACTATTAAGGTTAATGGTATTATAAGGTTAAAATTTCAAATTTTTTCTTTTAAATAAAGGAAAAATTTGATTTCTTTTTTGGGCAATCTACTCCACCTCGGCCCACGCCTCGCTGATCTTCTTCGCCATCTCGTCGCTAATGACACGAATGATCCCCATGTACAACTTCCGCAGTTTCTTCGGCATCTGCGGTCCGAGTGTCTCAATCAGCTGCGTCGCGCGGTTGTCGATTGGCTTGCCCAGCTCCAAGTTAATGTTGTTTCCGTGCTCCTCCAGCAGGACGTACTCCGAGCTGCCCGGGGGTACCATTGCCATCATGATGCCTGAGAGCATTGACTCGCGCACACGTAAAGCGTTCTTGAAGATATGGATTAGCCTTGCGTCACCCACGTCGATGCGAAGCTGGTAGGGCATGCGGGCGAGAAAGGCCTCCGGAGACTCGTTCATTCTGATCGCCAAGGCAAAGTAAATATTCTATAGGATATATTTAGGTAATATTTTTTCAATTTTCTTTTATAATAATATTCATAATTTAAAGTTTTTCTTTTAGATAAAAGAAAAATTTAATTTATTTTGCTTTTTCATTCCGTTGCGCCATTCTTTCGCAACTCCTGCTCTACCTCTACGAATCGATTACTCAAAGCGAAGCTTAAAGGCGTGTGCCCACCGGTCATTTTGGAATTGACATTTGCTCCATGTGCTATAAGCACACGTACTATCTCCAAATGACCATACCTGCTTGCTAGTATTAACGGAGTTTGATTATGCTGTTGCGTGAGGTCTACTCCGGCACCATGTTCAAGAAGAACTCGCACTATATCTAATTGACCGTTTTTGCTTGCGTTCATCAGGGAAGTTTCTCCATATGTTGAGTTAGCATTTACATTTGCACCGTGTGCTAAAAGCTTACGAACCAACTCTAAATGTCCATGCTCAATAGCAATATGAAGAGGCGTTTCATCAAAAATCGTTTTTGCGTTTCTCACATCAGCACCTTGCGCAAGTAATTCTTCTACAACATCCCATTCCTTCTTCCTTATTGCGATGAGTAGTGGCGAGTTATTTTTCACCCCATTCACATTTGCTCCTCGCGCAAGCAACTCTATCACAACCTCTAAATGACCTTCTTGGCTGGCAATGTAAAGAGGCGTGGCTTCGCACCAAACGCCAAAAATATCCCCAAAATATACACATGCTGTTTCCATTTTGGCATCGCATGCAAGCAAATGTTTTACGATTTCTAAATATCCGAACTTGCTAGCAATAAACAGCGGAGTTTTGTAGTAATCGCCGAATATATATGAATCATCATACATGCGAGGTAAGATTTTGTTTATGAAATTGACAACTGCGCCTTCCTTCACTAGCTCCTGAACAACCGCAGTGTGACCATTCGAACAAGCGATAGACAATGGTGTATATGAATCGTATCCATCATTATACACATTGAGTACATCAAAATTCGTAGGTAAAGTACTTGATGGTTTGAGAAAAATCTTAACCAAATCCAAATAACCTTTTGCGCTAGCGTAAAAAAGTGGTGTTCCACCATTTCGGCACATGGCTCGGACATTTGCTCCTTTAGCGAGTAGCTCTCCCACAATATTCAGATCACCACCTTTCCGGATTGCTTGTATTAGAGGCGTTATCTGATTATAGCCTACAGCGTTCACATCGGCACCCCTTGCTAGCAACTCTCTAACAATGTTTAAGTTTCCACTACTAATACCTGCAATCAGAAGAGTATCGTGATTTAAATCTCTAATATTAATATCTGCTCCATACGCAAGTAACTCTCTAACAACCTCCAAATGGCCATTAGAAATTGCGTTAAAAAGAGGTGTAATTTTTTGCTTGTTAACAGCGTTCACATTAGCACCATGTGCGAGCAACTCCTGAACAACCAATAGATGCCCATTCTTACTTGCATAAAAAAGAGCCGTATCACCAAACTTCGTAACATTGTCTACCTTGGCTCCACGCTTAATAAACCACCGTAATCGCTCAATATTGCCTGTCTTTGCCGCGTACATCAGGTGAGTACGGTTCCACTTTTCTGACGGAATGTCCTTGATCGCATCCCACAAGATTTCCTCATCCCATGTCTCGTGTGACAACTCTACAAAAGGAACTACATCTTGACCATATCCGTTTTGAGCTGTAATGATTAGAGACGAAATAAAGTTGTGTGTGTGCTCGTAAGAGCGAGAAGGAGTAAGAGTGTTTTCCATAATGGAAAATTTGATGGGGAATAGAGAGGGTTCAAAATGTAATATTTTTTCAATTTTTATAATGATATTCTAATTGTATATTTGGTAGATGTATTTTCTAATTCTTTTACTTTAAATCTGTAATCTATTTTCTTAAATCGGTGATATAATTCTGTTATAAATTTTGGAGCTCCTTCATAATAAACAAATGGATAATTTTTATCAGGTGTTTTTCTCATAAAGTATCCATTTATGACATCAACCGTATCTCCACTTTTTAATGGAAATAAAATGAAAGATTGTAAATTTGTTATTTCAAGATCATAATAATTGGCGTTATAATAACAGTTATAATACAATCCATCTAATATTTGTCTAAGATAGAAATCAATTCTACGTTTAATTAAAGCATCCGCATTAATTGATAATAATCTATCAAATTTATAATTTTGCGAATTTGTATAGGCTACTAAACAATTATCATATGTATACATACTCATTTAATTAAAATATATTTATTTCTTTATAAGATAAATTTTTTCAAAAAAAATCTAATAAAAATTGTTCTATCGCATTGCTTACGCATCGCTTACGCATTGCTTACGCTTCGCTCGCACTAATTTTTTAAATGATTATTTTTTCAAAAATAATCATTTAAAAAAAATTGAAATATTATCCTACATAACGATGAAAGTAGGGTGGTTATCTTTCGACAGACTTCATCACCATGTCGCACTCAACGCGAAGGGTTGTCATGTCCGACTCCGTTGTTCGCGTTGCGACTTGTGTTTTGAATCAGTGGGCTATGAATTTTTCAGGAAATGTGGCGCGTATTTTGCGCGCGATTCTGGAGGCAAAGACCGCTGGTGCCAAGCTTCTTCTTACTTCAGAGTTGTCCATTTGCGGCTATGGCTGTGAAGACCACTTCTTGGAGTCAGAGACTTTTTTTAACTGTGTCTTTTCTTTGGTTGAGCTCCTTCAAAAGGCTCCTTCTGATATTGTTTTTGTGGTTGGAATGCCTTGGCTTTTTAAGGGTGTTCGCTACAACGTTAATGTGTTTTGTTTGGATAGTCAGATTTTGTTCATTAGGCCTAAGATGTTCATGGCAAACGATAGCAATTACCGCGAGCTTCGCTGGTTTACTCCGTGGGATTCTTCCCACTGGATTCTAGAGGCAGAGCTTCCTAAGGCAATTCAGATTTTTGGTCAGAAGGTTGTTTTCTTTGGACACGCCATCCTTAGTTTTAACGGAACTAAGGTTGGTATTGAGATGTGCGAGGAGCTTTTTACCAGCTCACCTCCGCATGTCCAGCTTTCTTTCAATGGGTGCGATATTATTTTGAACAGCAGCGGCTCTCACCACGAGTTGCGTAAGTTGAACACGCGCGTAGAGTTGATTCAGGGCGCCATGCACAAGTGTGGCGGTGCTTACCTTTACGCCAATCAGCGTGGCTGCGACGGCGGCCGTCTTTACTTTGACGGTAGTGCCATGATCTGCTTGAATGGCAATTTTGTTGGTCAGGCTGCCCAGTTTGGCACAAATGAGATTGAAATTACAGTCGCCTCAGTTGACGTAGATAAGATTCGTTCCAAGCGTGCGACCATGTCTTCGTCTTCCATTCAGGCTTCTAAGGCAGACCTTATTCCTATCATTAAGATTGATTTTTCTCTGATGGCGGATGAGAAGCACCAACGCCCGACGCCTAAGAAGGACATTTTCTACAATACGCTTGAGCAGGAGATTTCCTTTGGTCCGGCGTGCTGGATGTGGGACTACCTTCGCCGCTCTAGTGGTGGTGGATTCTTTCTGCCTCTGAGCGGTGGTGCTGACAGCGCTGCGACCGCATCTATGGTAGGCATTATGTGTCAGCTTGTTTTTGCGGAGATTCAGAAGGGCAATGAGGAGATTTTGTCTGATCTGCGCCGCGTTGTTAAGACGCCAGATTTCATGCCAACCTCTCACAAGCAGATTGCGAACCGCATTCTGCACACTTGCTACATGGGCACTGCTAACTCCTCTGACGCAACGCGTGCGCGTGCTGCGGCTCTCGCTGAGCAGATTGGGGCGTTCCACAAGGAGGCACCAATTGACACTATGGTTATGGCAGGGCTTCATGTTGTTGGCTCTTTTGTTTCCGGTGGTGTCATGCCGCGTTTTGCTTCCGCTGGTGGTTCCGCTACTGAGGACCTTGCACTTCAGAACCTTCAGGCACGCAACCGCATGGTGCTTGCTTATCTGATGGCACAGCTTTTGCCAGGTCAGCGCAAGGCGACAGAGGGCACCGGCGATGGCTTTCTTTTGGTGCTTGGTTCTGCCAATGTGGATGAGTCTCTGCGCGGCTACATGACCAAGTATGACTGCTCTTCTGCTGACCTTAACCCGATTGGCGGCCTCAGCAAGACTGACTTGAAGACGTTCTTGCTTTACGCTGCTGACGCTTTTGGCTATCCGGCTTTGAGGGGAATTGTTCTTGCGCCACCTACTGCTGAGCTGCGCCCAATGGAGCACAGCGAGCCTCAGTTCGGCAAGAGCGCTTCCTGGACTTGCTCCAAGACTCTGGCAATTCTTGACACACCTCTGGCACCTGCGCCTCCAATTGTTGAGGATTTGTCTGGTGCTGGTAGTGGTGGCGTTGAGGAGCACTCTCAGCTTGACGAGGCAGATATGGGAATGTCTTATGCTGAGCTGTCTGTCTTCGGCAAACTCCGCAAGATTGAGCGCTGCGGACCGTTTCATATGTATAAGGCACTTTTGAATGCTGACGGTGTCTGGGCAACACTAACACCTGAGCAGATTGCTACTAAGGTCAAGCGCTTCTTCTTCTTCTACGGGATCAATCGCCACAAAATGACGACTCTTACTCCTTCCTACCATGCGGAGGGATACGGCCCTGACGACAACCGCTTTGACCACCGCCAGTTCCTCTACCCAGTTTGGGATGGCTGTCGGCAGATGGACGCGCACGTTAAGAACTTGATGCGCGAGTAGGGTTAAATAGAAAAAATAGAAAAAAAATTTAATTAAATAAAAACAATTCATTGTTTTTATCTAATAAATAAAATTAAGTTGTTGAATCTGGCGGTTCAATCAATTCAATTGACACGCCACCTGAACTACCTGGATCAACTGCTAAAAATACTACTTCTCCATCTTCTTTTTTGATCTTGGTAGTAAAAAAACATTCACCTAAAAATACAATTGTTCCAATCTTAGTACAATTGTATTCCTCGTAGCCTTCCCACATCATATACTTCTGAGAATAAGTAAAAACAGTTGATCTAACATTATCACCAACCTTGAGTTGCTCAATGCTTTGAACTATCATGTTTGCTGGCTTAGATAATAAATTGGAGATGGAGGGTATATAATAAAAATATCAATTTTTTGGATTGTTATTTAATGAACTGAAACTCTTCTTTTTTTAGAACTATCTTTTGTTGGATTTAATAATTCTTTTAGTGATTCTATTTCATTTTTTAATTTTATTTTATCATCAATACAATTATTATATTTTTCTTCTAATTTTTTATTTAATGAATCATTCTCCATTTTTAAATTGATATTATCAAGACATTTCGAAATTTTTAGATCAAAATATAATTTCTTATATAATTCTAACTCACTTTTAACTTTGTTGTAATCATCTAATGAAATATTCATTTTAATATTGATATAATAATAAATTAAATAATCTTTATAACATTTTCTACTTCTTTGTTGATTTTCAAACTCATTCTTCTATAAGTATCTACAAAAGATTTTAAGATAACAATTTGATCTTTTAATCTTTTATTTTCATCTTTTAATACTTTTATAGGATCTTTTTCAACAGGTTTACTAATTTTCTTATTCTTCGCCTCTTTTTCATTAGCAGCCTTTTTCTTTAATAATTGTTCATCTAATTTTTCTTCATCAGTATCATCTCCAGCAGTCCATGACGCATTATCGTTATCTAACTGATTTAGGTATTCATCTTCCGATTCATTACTAATTGAATCGGAACATGAATCATCTTCCCAAATCGTCATAACACCATTATGCGCCTTGTTTTCAAAGGTGATTGAAGAAACTTTTTTTAAATCTAGTTTATTAAATTGATCTAAAATTGTATCAAGTTTAATACTTTTCCGCGATTTTGTTATACCTAAAGCAATTTTTAAATACTTTTCAGTAATAACTAATAGTTTTGTTGAAATAGCATCCTCAAATATTACATTTGAATCTTCAGTATTTGAATGTTTGCCATTTTCATGATTTAGAATCATACCTAAGATAACTTTTAGATCTTCATCCTCTATTAGGATTTGTTTATTTGTTTTATAATCAAAAGTTTCAAAATGATACATTTTATATATATTATTATAAATCATATAATAACATAATGAATAAAAATCAATTTTTTACAATCAATTGTGGTATGTCTACTCGTCTACTGTTTAAATAGCTGTAATGATCTTAATGGCTGTTTGTTTAACAGCAGCTACTTGTCTCTTGGCTTCTCTTCTTACTTTTCTGATCTTCATGTAAGCTTCTTTTGCGACCTTGCTAATCTTAGCTTCTGTTGCCTTTAAGCTACTTCTAAATGATGAAGAAGACATCTTGGCTTCTTTTCTAATTGCTGAAATCTTTTTATTGGCAGCAATATTAATTACATTGATCTTTTCAATAATTGCCTTTCTTACTTGTTTGATCTTCATGTCAACAGCCTTTTTGATGCTGGCAGGTAATAATGCGGATCCAGCGTGCGCAGCGGCACCAGCACCACCTGTTGCTAATAATGCTTTAGCAATGGCATTAGATCTCTTTTTTTCTGCTGAGGTTGCTTTTACGAATACTTTTAATGATTTCTTTGCTTTTAATGAAGCGGCTTTGGCTTTCTTAGATAATTTCTTCATTCCTTTCTTTACGCTTGATGAAGCAGATGAAGTGATTGATGAAAGTCTTGGAGTTATCTTTAATTTTTTAAGTAATTTCACGGCTTTGACTGATCCAGCTCTGGCTCTTCTTACAATGGACTTAACTTTGCTGCCAACTTTGGAAGCAGCTGAAGATAATCTGGGAGATTTGGCTATTTGTTTCTTAATGTATTTTTTAGCTTTAAAATATCCACCTTTGACTCTTTCTACAATATTTCTTACACTGCTACCTACTTTAGAAACTACTGAAGATAATCTGGGAGATCTGGCAATTAATCTCTTTACTAATTTCTTAGCTTTCTTAGAGCCAGCTTTGGCTCTTTTGACAAGTTTCTTGATTGTTTTCTTAGCTTTGGATGAAACTGATGAAACTCTGGGAGATGATAATAATCTATCTATTGTTGTGCGAACTTGAGATGTTGCGGCTGAAGCAGTTGATGCTGCTGTACCAATAAATTTCTTAGCTGTCTTTTCAACATTCTTAAAATCAAATAAGTTCGCAATGCTAAATGTATTAGCATCTTGTTTTCTTAATTTAGCAAGTTGTTTCTTAGCCTTGTAATACTTTTTCTTGGCAGCCTTCGCAATCTTCTTTACTTTTTTGAGAGCACTATGTGCGGTTTGAGTCATCTTTAATTTAGCAAGTTGCTTCTTAGCTTTTAAGTATTCTCTCTTGGCTTTCTTCATTGCTCTCTTGAGTTTTAATTCAAGAGCTGTATTATTGACACTTACTTTAGAAGCAGATGATAAAGGAACTCCAGAAGATGTAGGTACTGATCTAACTGAAGAAACAGCAGGAGAAGATACTACACGAGGAACAAAAACGCGAGATGCTACGCGAGGGGGAGATACTATGCGAGGAGCAGATACTGGTTTTTTATAACCGGGTCTAAGATGAGGAAATCTAATGTATAAACTTCCGTGTCCTTTTACAACTGATCCTGTAGAAGCAGATGTAGTTACACGAGGAGAAGTATTGATAGATGATACTGTTCTAACAACAGGAGGAGAGACTGAAGGGATTGAAGGAGATGAAACTTTAGGGGATGAAACATTAGGGGATGAAACTTTGGGAGATGAAACATTGGGAAATGAAATTGCTACAGATGAAACTTTGGGTGATGCTGATACAGTGGAAACTTTGGGGGATGCTGATACATTAGGAGATGCTGATACAGATGAAACTTTTGGAGATGAAACATTGGAAGAAGAACCTGGTGAAACGTTAGGAGATATTACAGTAAAGTTAGAAATTGAAGAATTATTTGAAGATTTTTTAGATTGATTTCTACATAAGTTTATTAAATAAACCGCAGCAACAATTACTAGGACTAAAATTAGTAAATTACTATCCATTATATATAATATATATTATATAAATAATTTTTAATATTATAAAATTAATATGAAAAACTATATTTTATTTATCATCTAAAGATTTTTTTTAATTTATTTTTAGCCGCATCAGCTTTTTGTTTGATAGCATCTTTAGCCCCGGTTGGTAGTAATTTAGAAGCTGCTACAGCTGCTACTCCAACTCCACCTGTAGCAACCACTAAGGCACCGGTTCCAATCATTTTAGCTTTATCTTTAGCAGAAGCAGCTTTAAAATCAGCTGCTGCTTTTTCAGCAGCTGCTTTTACTTTTGCTGCTGCTTCTTTTGCTTTTTCTGCTGCTTCCTTTGCTTTTGCTGCTGCTGCATCTTTCGCTGAATTTGGAAGTAATTTAGATGCTGCTACTGCTGCTAATCCAAGTCCACCTGTCGCGACAACTAATGCTCCAGTTCCAATCATTTTTGCTTTGTCTGCAGCAGATGCTGCTTTAAAATCAGCAGCAGCTTTTTCAGCTGCTGCTTTTGCTTTTGCAGCGGCTTCTTTTGCCTTATCGGCAATCATTTGAGATGCTGGTTTAGGAGAAGATGTGGATGGTGTATCAATTTGAGGAGCAGGAGAAGATGTGACAGGGGTTTCAGTTGAAACTTGAACAGTTGAAACATTTGTTGAAGATGCATCTGTTGTAGGGGCAGGTGTAGATGCTTCTGTTGTAGTAGCAGGTGTAGATGCTTCTGTTGTAGTAGCAGGTGTAGACGCTTCTGGTGTAGACGCTTCTGGTGTAGACGCTTCTGGTGTAGATGCATCCGTTGTTGTTTCACTTAAAGTGGATTTTTTCATTTGAAAGTAATAATATGCTGCTGCAGCAACAATTAATAAAACAATAACAACTATAAACATTATAATAATATTTAGATAAATATTTTTTACTAATTTCTATTAACTAAATTATCTTCTAAATACATTTTTTATTTTATTTCCAACTTTTGCCGAAGTTTCTTTTATTTTTCTTGCTGCTGCTTCTGCTGCTTCTTTTGCTTTTCTTGCGGTAGCTTCAGCTGCTTCTCTTGTTTTTCTTGCTGCGGCTTCTGCGGCTGCTTTTGCATTTTGTGCTGCTGTTTCCGCTGTTTTTTTAATTGCTTCAGCTGTTGCTCTTGCTGCTGCTTCAGCTGCTTCTTTGGTTCTTTTTGCGGCTGTTTCTGCTGCTTCCTTTGCTTTTCTTGCTGCTGTTTCTGCTGCTTCTCTTGTTCTTCTGGCAGTTTCTTCAGCTGCTCTCTTAGCGGCTTCTGAAATTGCTCTTGCTGCTGCTTCAGCTGCTTCTCTTGTCTTTCTTGCTGCTGCCTCGGCTGCTTCTCTTGCTTTTCTTGCGGCGTATTCTGCTGCTTCTCTTGATTTTCTTGCTGCATCTTCAGCAGTTTTTCTTGCCGCATCCGCTGTCGCTTTTGCCGCAGCAGCTGCTGCTTCTCTTGTTTTTCTTAATATATCTTCAGCAACTTCTTTAGCTTTTCTTGCTGCGGCTTCTACTGCTTCTTTTGTTTTTCTTGCTGCGGCTTCTGCTGCTTCTTTTGTTTTTTTTGCTGTTTCTTCTGCCGCTCTCTTAGCTGCTTCTTTTGCTGCCTTAGCCGCTTTTTTAGCAGCTCTCTTAGCATCTTTTGCTGTTTTTTCGGCAGCTTCTTTAGCTTTTTTATAGGCTGCTTCAGCAGCTTTCTTAGCAGCTTCTTGTGTTGCTATTGCGCCATCTCTTACTCTTTTTGCTGCTTCTTCGGAAGTTCTTTTAACTAATTCGGCGGCTGATCTTGCTGCTGATTCTGCTGCTTCTTTTGTTTTTCTTAAAGCTGCTTCAGCTGCTTCTTTTGCTTTTCTTGCTGTTGCTTCTGCTAACTCTCTTGCTTTTCTGGCAGTTTCTTCGGCTGCTTTCTTAGTTCTGATTGATAATTCTCTTGCTGCTTCTTCTGTTTTTCTTTTTGCTGCTTTTGCTGCTTCTTTTGCTTTTTTTGCCGCTGCTTTAGCTGTCTTTTTTGCCGCTTCTGCTGTAGCTCTTAATGCTGCTTCTGCCGCTTCTTTTGTCTTCTGTGCTAAGGCTTGAGCTGTTTCTTTCGCTTTTCTTGCTGTTGCTTCTGCTGCTTCTTTTGCTTTTTTGGCTGCTTCTTGAACAGCTTTTGAGGAAGATTCTAATGCTGCTTTAGCGGCTTTTTTAGCAGCTTTTGCTGCCTTAGCAGCAACTTCTTTAGCTTTTTTTGCTGCTGCTTCTGCTGCTTCTTTTGTTTTTTTTAAGGCTGCTTCTGCTGTTTCCTTCGCTTTTCTTGCTGTTGCTTCAGCTAATTCTTTTGCTTTCTTCGCTGCTTCTTGAACAGCTTTTGAGGAAGATTCTAATGCTGCTTTAGCAGCTTTTTTAGCAGCTTTCGCAGCCTTAGCAGCAACTTCTTTAGCTTTTTTTGCTGCTGCTTCTGCTGCTTCTTTTGTTTTTTTTAAGGCTGCTTCTGCTGTTTCCTTCGCTTTTCTTGCTGTTGCTTCAGCGAATTCTTTTGCTTTATTTGCGGCGTCTTTGGCTTTATCCGCCATTTTTTTACGAGCAGATTCACTTTCAGTTGATTCTGCGGGAGTTCCAATTTGAGGGGCTGGTGAAGATGTTTCTGGAGTTGCTGGTGATAATTCAGTTGATGAAACTGAGACTGAAGGAGATGATGCTGTTACAGAAACTGTTGGAGTGGCACTGGCAGGAGTTTCTGTTTGAGTGGCGCTGGCAGGAGCAGAGGCAGGGGTTTCTGTCGCTGGAGTAGCGCTAGCGGGAGCGGCGGAATCAGTTACTGAAGTGGCCGCAGCGGAATCAGTTACTGGAGTGGCCGCAGCGGAATCAGTTACTGGAGTGGCCGCAGCGGAATCAGTTACTGGAGTGGCCGCAGCGGAATCAGTTACTGGAGTGGAATCTTTCTCTGTAGCACCAACAGAGACTTTTTTAACTTGAAAATAGTAATATGCCGTAGCCATAATAATTAAGATAATAATTGTAAAAATAAATAACATTATAATATAATATTATGTAGATAAATAATCTAAATAATGTTTTTTTATAAAAAAATAAATTAAATATTTTTGATCATAAATGTTTCAACATTTTCATATCCTAACTTGCGATAATAGTTTCTTGTTCCTATTCCAGCAATTACACAAATTTTTGGATATCCATATTCTTTTGCTATTTCTTCTGCTTTATTCATTAATGTTTTTCCAATTCCAATATGTTGAACTTCTTCTCCACCTTCATTTATTTTACTAACACTCATTGTCTTACCATAAACATGAAGTTCGCGAATCAGAGCACAGTTTTCTAATTCCGGAAAAATATCAACACACTGATTCTTTGTTATTCTTAATCTTACAAATCCAAATAATACTTCTCTAGTTTCTATATATCCGAGTGTGTGATAGGTCGCTGGTATGGAATCATTTTGGGGTGTAATTGGTTTACTTTCCCAAGATATAAAATATTCTTTTCCATCTTGTGCTTCATATTCTCTAACAACTAATTCTCCGTCATTTGGATCTTCTGATTTAGGAGAGGCTCCTTCGACTCTTCCAGCTTCACGAGATCTAATACAGTGAGACTTTAATCCTTTTTCTTTCATTATAACATCAAATTCTTGTTTTTGATTTGATGATTTTACTCCATCCACAATATAATATGTAGGAATATCTCTTACTATCCGATTATTACGTATCCAAGGATGAACATTTTTTAACCAGTATAATATAACTCTTTCTAAGTCATCATTATTGTAAGGGACATATTTTCCTGTCTTATAATCCTCCAGTATCTTTGTAAATGGCGTGATTGTTGTAGGATACATTTTTACTTGATCTGGATGAATGTTAGTGAGAACATAATTCATCATTTCAATATCTCTGTCAGGAGTTGAATTAGGTAAGTTTGGCATTAAGTGAATATCAAACTTAAAACAACTATCTCTTAATAATTGACACGCTCTCAATGTGTGTTTTAATCCATGACCACGATTTACTGATTTTAGAATATCGTCGTGCGTTGTTTGAGCTCCAATTTGAACGCGAGTAACTCCCCATCTTCTGAATTTAATTAACTCTGACTTATTAATACAATCTGGACGAGTTTCTACTGTTACTCCAATAATACGATGATTAGAATGTTCATTAATGTCTTGCTCTTCTTTTAGTGTTAGTCTTTCGCGCGAATCAGACTTAAATTCAAATCGCGAACAAGTATTTGCCGCATAAAAAATATCTCTAAAGAATTCTTCAAGATAGTCTTCTGGATAAGAATGAATTGTTCCTCCCAAAATTAATATTTCAAATTTATCCGCAGGATGACCACACAGAATAAGTGATCTAATTCTGGAATGTATTTGACGAACACAATCAAACTCATTTTGATTTGCTCTTAATACACCAGGTTCTCCAAATAAATAGCTTCTTGGTTGTCCAGGTTCATCCGGACAATAACTACAATTCCATCTACAAGAAAACTTTTGACCATTTGGATATGGCGATAAAAATACCGCACAAACACTAACACCAGAAGCAGCACGAGTTACATGACTAATTAGGTAATCATCTAATATTTTTGATCGTGGAAACTTCTCAACTTCAATCATATTCAAATAAACGTCCATAATTCTTGGCTTTGGAGGAGGAGGAATTTGATATTTCTTCCAGATTGCTTTAAGCAATTTTTCATCACTTAAAGATTCTAACTGAGAATAATCTATAACAAGATTTCTGATAATTTTATATTGATCTTCCTTTATCTCAAATGACCGAAACACATGCGTCTTTGGCTTTTGGACACAAAAATCTTCAATGTCTTGAATTGATTGCGCATCTTTTTTCAATGATGAGCAAGCCATTTTTAATAATATAATTAGTATAAATTATATTAATATTTAAAATCAATTTTTTTGTAACGTTATATATCCTATTTTTTTTCTTCCCAATCACCAATTGTATAAATATCTCTCTTTTCCCACAAAAATGGAAATTGTTTACGTCTTTTTTTATCATTATCAATATTTTTAACGTATTCTAAAGCAAGTATCTTATTTTTTCCAAATTCAATATATCTTGTAGTAGGGTATTTTATGTCACAGCATTCTTGTTCTTTGACTGAGATAAAATTATAATGTTGGCCACGTTGTGATTTGTCTCTATTTATTACAAGAGCTCTTTCAAAATCTTTTGAATTTAAACTTTCTAATGTGCCATCATATAATCTACGTTCTACATAATATTCTTTGTTAAATCTATCTTTTTGGACTAATGTATATTTATAAGCAAAATCTCCTATTTTTTGAATACATTCATTTTTGTTACATTTATCATCCCAAAGACCATCCCAATTTTCTTTAGTCTTAAATAATGACTTTACACGAGAATCTAATAATACGTGATATACAGCAAAACCAATTAAAATAAAAATTAAAGAATAAACAAATTTATCATTAAATAATTCATCTCCATATTTTGTAGACATTAAAACGTGAGCAACAATATTAAATGTTGCTACTTTTACAAGATCTTCAACTAAAGCTTTTTTATTTACTTTACTTAAATCCATTTATATATATATAAATAATAATTTTTATTTTATTATTTTATTATTTTTTTAATTTTTTTTGTTTCTAAATAAATACTCCATCTTTATAATTACATTCAAAACATCTTCTATGAAAATCATTTTGTCCCTGATGATCCGATTTTGAATCTCCTTCTTCTAAAGCAACCATTGGATATAATATTGCTCTATTTCCATTTTTTGTTATTACCCAATCTGGACTATATGGTTCATCTTCATGTGTTTGGGCGTAGTCTATTGTATATTTGTTTAATAAAAATATTCCATAAGAACGAGAGATTAAATACATTTGAGATCCCCATAAATCATCTGGATATGAGTGATATGAATAACTATTTTCTTTTAATTTAAAATAATTATTAGATTCTAATTTATAAGGCATTAAATATCCCAATAATAAGATATCTAATTTTAAGTGATTAAATTGAGAGATTATATTTGGTAAGTCATTATTCAGATTTTTTGATATTAATATATCATCTTCACATATAATACAATAATTAGCAGTCGTATTTGTTATAAAATCATTTATTGAATCCATATGTTGCAACATTATTGAACATGTTCTTTTTGGTAATTTAGGATTTTCAAAATTTAAACGAAAATCATTTTGATACACTGGTGGAGTTATCTTTAATTCTAAATTAACTGATTTAAAACGATTAATCATTTTATTCTTTCGTATTTCATCATTAAAATTTATTACATATATTGGAATATCCATTATATCTAATAAATAGATTACTTTTTAAATAGTAATAACAATTTCAGAATTAATTGATTTATTTATATAAAAATCTTTTGACATAATAAATTGTGCTTTTGTAATAATATTAGTATCTTCTTCTATTCTTACAATATGTTTTAGTAAATTAACAATTTCTTTAAATTTTTTATTAGCATATGGATTAGATGTATTTTTATTTATCTTTAATAAACACACAATATTAGTACCATAATATCTTAATTCATAATATCTTCCATTCATTAAATTATTATCTACATAATAACTTGTAAAATAAAAATTATCTTCTTTATAAGCTAATTTTTGAATATAATGTAGATTATTTATATTAGTTTCTGATTGATAATGCCCGCTTGCACCCATTACATTAATATTTGAAGCTTGATTAAATCCATGTCCACTTGGACCAATTGTGTTTAAATTTAAATTTTGATTAAATCCATGACCAGTTGGACCACCCATTATATTCATATTTGGAGTCGCACTTGTTGTAATATTATAATATGGTAGATTAGAAACAAATCCAACTGGATACATATTATTCATGTATAATCCCATAGCAGTTACATTACCACTAAGTAATTGATTTGGAAATAATAAACTTTGTTGTATTTCATTATTTAATGAGACTAAAGGTGGTAAATTCTCATATTCAGCATTATTTTCATTAATATATGTTGTATTATGATTTAATGTTTGAAATAAACTTGATAAATTTGTTGTTGGAATCATTGTCGTATTTACATTTGGATTAGAATTTGCAGTTATATTATTCCAATAAGTTATATATTCATTATTATAATCAATATTTTCCATTCTTAATATAAATATATTTATATATTTATATTAGTTAATCAAAAATAAACAAACAGCATATAAAATAAAATATTGATTTTTCTTTTTTTTCAATTTCAAATATTTTATTATTTCTATGTTGATAAATAATTATATCATCTATATTTTTTTGTAGAGGGGCGACAAGAATATTTTCATTTATATATTTATCATCTAAATAATCCACATATTCTAAATAATCCATATAATATAGATTTATATTATATTTAATATTTTTAATTTATTTAATATTTTTAATTTATTTAATTTATCTTTTATTTACTGTAGGAGGAGTAGTATCTACTAACATTCTCGCAACAGCTCTTTCAGCAATTTTATTTTTTACTTTTTGTATACCCGCTTTTACTTTTTCCTTAAATAAAGCAACTACTTGTAAATCTAAGGCTACGTGATATACTGTAAATCCAATTAAGATAAATATTAAAGAATAAATGAATTTTTCACTAAATAAGGGTTCGTCAAAACGTAAACCCATTAATACATGTGCGACAATATTAAATGTAGCGACTTTTACAAGATCACTAAATAAAGCTCTTTTATTAACTTTGCTTAAATCCATTAAATATATATATATAATAGATAATTAAAAATAACTAAATATTTTTTTCTAAAATAGAATTAAATCTATCAAAAGTATCAAAATCAAAATCGTCATTTAACCATTTATTAATATCTAAACTTACTTTTTTTAACAAATTATCTCTAATATCAATAATTTCTTTAGAAAATGATCTAATAACATGCTTAAAAGATAAATTATTCTTTCTGATTGTTTTTACTAATTGAATAAATAATTTTTGTCTATTGATAGTTGAATGTTTGATTCTCATATATACCCACCATAAACTCCATGCTCCACAAAACCCATTAGGATCACCAATCTTTTTATTAATATCAAATATTTCCATTGATTGAAATCCAACTGTCATTGTATAAGTATTTGGTCTAAAATATTTAATATTTTTAATTTTTTCTTTAAAATAATTTTCTAAATAAAAATCTAATAAATTTGGATTATAATTAAATTGAATTGGATAGTCTGATCCGGATGGTTCAAAACGTTCAATTTCATTTAATTCAGAATCATATAATAATATATTAGCATGGGCTCCATTGTCTTGATGAATTCCTATTGGAATAACTAAGAATCTTTTTTTAGATTCAATAAAAGTTTGAATTGTAGACTCTAAATTAGTTGGATAAAATAGTTTTTGATATAACCAAGTTATTTCAAAGTTCATATATTCACCTTTAATTTCTTTTATAATACCTAATACTTTATAATAATTTGCTAAATCTTCATTTATAATAAATTTTTTTGTAAGACTTGTTGAAACATTTTCAAATTGCTTTAAAAATACCATACCAATAAGAATATCTAATGAAGTTCCAGTATAAGTAATATAATCAGTTATAATATTATTATTTATTGTTACACAATATAAATTAGCATTTTTTTTATAAGGAACTGAAATTTTATTTTCAAGAATATGTTTTTTTATTTTTTCAAAACAATTTTTTTCAGTTGAATTATCTTTAAAATCAATCTTCTTTATTAAATCATTTTTTGAACATATATTTTCCCAATCTTCTTTCCATTCTATCTTCTTCGTCTTTAAATAATTGTAATAACTCTTTATTAACATTTCTATAAATTTATCATTTTCTTTATACATATCAAACGCAATCAAATTTTTACGATTTTTTATAAATACATTGTTTTTTTTTATTTCTAATTCTGTAATATAATTTATCCATCGTTTACCAATTAAATGCCAGATAGTATTTCCTTCATAATTCTGTATATTCAAATTTGTATTTTCTATATATTTCTTTAAATTTATTTGTATGTCATTTTCTAATAATAAATGTAATATTGTCATACCATTTATATTTGTTGTATTGTAAATTTTCTTGTTTCCTATCTTTTGATCCAATAATTCTATTATCGACATACTTACATTTTCTTTTATCGCATGATGAATCACTGTATTTCCATATCCGTCTTGAATATCTAAGTTAATATCTGAATTGTTTAATATCATATTTGTTATATTGTAATTATTTAATGCGACACTGTACATTAAGGAAGTGTATTTATTTTGATTATCTTGGACGTTAACATCAATCTTTTTATTCTCTAATAGTAATTCAACAATATTTTCATTTTCATAATTACATGCCATGTGTAATGCGGTATGGCCCTCATTGTTAGTCTGATTTATATTTAAATTATCATTCTTTAATAAATATTTAATAATATTTATGTTTTTATATTTTATTGCTAACATTAATGGAGTCATTTCACTACCATCTTTAAGATTTATATTACTATTTTTAGATACTAATAATTCTAATATCTTTAAATTATTAAAAATTACAGCATAATGTATTGGATACATTTTATTTTTATCCTTAAGTTCAATTAGTGGAAATCCAATATAATTAACATTAAGTAACTTTTCAAGTATACTAAAATAATTAAATTTTATGGCATAAAATAATAAAGAATGACCATCAGAATCAATTATATCAATCTTACACTTCTTAGAGATTAATAAATCAATTAAATTAACTTGATTATAAATTATAATAAATTGTATTAAATAATTATTAGAATCATCTCTTATATTTAAATCAATATCTTTCGTATCTTCTACAATCTTCTTAAAATTATCCCAATCATGTTTTAAAATATAACTAAATAATTGAATATTTAGATCCATTAATTTATAATAGATATAGAAAAAAAATTGGAATTAAAAGCAAAGCTTTAAACCTAAAAAAATTGAGCCGTTGATTTGCCTTGCCAATCTTCCTACCAATTTTTTTAGATAATTGGCTTTGCCAATCATCTAAAAAAATTGAAAATTTATCATATAATTAGATACATTCTTCAATTATACAGCCACCGACCACATTCATCATGTCTCGGTGCCCGCACGAGCTCTCAGAAGGGGGCATGTGCTACGATGGCGACTGCAACAAGTTGCACGAGGTTTGGATTGCCCACTGCGAGGCTCCGTGCAACAAGTTCACCGACTGCTCCATCCCCGTTCCCGACGAGTCGCCAGAGAAGAAGGCGAGCCGCGAGAAGTGCCTTAAGCTCCGCTCGCACACGCCTGAGGACGTAAAAGCCCAGTTTCGGGCGCACCAGTCGCGCATGATGAGCGAGAGCGCGCAGGTCAGGTTCAACGGCACCCAGCAGATCCTCGAGTACGCGCGCCGCATCTACTTCCTGACGGGCCCGCAAAAGGCCCGCCTCTGCAGCGAAGAGGTAATGAGCATTGCGGGCTACTACCTCAGTGTGCGCCAGGCCATCCAGATGCAGGCGGCGAACCAGGCGGCGGCGAACCAGGCGGCGGCGGCCCAGGCGGCGGCGGCCCAGGCGGCGGCGGCCC
>Ga0214921_10002722_pt1 | contig 28176 bp, 27 predicted proteins | sample LL1505_MetaG_FD_177992 | JGI IMG/M metagenome (GOLD analysis project Ga0214921, IMG submission 177992) | Freshwater microbial communities from Lake Lanier, Atlanta, Georgia, United States - LL-1505 | ecosystem: Environmental > Aquatic > Freshwater > Lake | place: USA: Georgia | collected...
TATCGAAGATCAGGTCGTGGAAAATATAATATTAGAGCTACCCGTAATTTTTTATTAAATAATGATATTAATTTTATAATACGAGGCCATCAAGATAGTATTGGTAATTCGGTATTATTTAATAATAATCGTCCTGATATAATTATTAACAAAATTGATAAACAGTTCACCAATCCAAGATTAAATTATGTTTCATTACCAAAATTATTATATTATAATAATCTTCCTTCAAAAACATATAATTATAGAGTGCATGGTCCTATCGCAAAATTACGTTTACATCATCATTTTTGTACTAGTATTTACCCAGTATTAACTATTAGTACTAATACCGATAGTCAAAGACCATTAATTGCTGATTCTTTTGCATTATTAAGATTTGAAAATTTTAATGGAAAAGACGATGCACATCAATTTGAGAATAATGCATTAAATATAATAAAATCTATTAGGAATGTTTTAAAAAATTCAAAAATTGATAAACAATCAATAATTATTACAAATTTAAATTATATGTATGATATATTAAATATATTATTTCCTAAATCAGACGAATTAGATCAAAATATTAATGAAACAGATCCAGAAACAATAAAATATATAGATTCATTTATAAGTATTTATAAAGATTGTTTAGATATTGGTGTATATTATAATAAAAAAACTAGGCAAATATTAGATAAAATAAATAATATTAATAAATCATATAAAAAATTAATCAATATAGAACTATTAGATAAATATAAAAAAGAGTTAATCAAAATAAATAAAAAATTTACTAAGATTGCGCATGAAATAGATGCAATAGATACAACAGATACTAAAAAAAAATTTAATTATAAAAAAGAGATACGTTACGAAAAATTTAGACAAATAAAAATTAAATTAGATGAATATTATCAATATAATGATATCGATGTATGGAGAGTAATTAACAAAAATTGATCTCACAAAGTTACGACTACTTTTTTTTAAGTATTATAATTTAAAAAAATTGATCTCACAAAGTTACGACTACTTTTTTTTAAGTATTATAATTTAAAAAAATTGATCTCACAAAGTTACGACTACTTTTTTTAAGTATTATAATTTAAAAAAATTGATCTCACAAAGTTACGACTACTTTTTTTAAGTATTATAATTTAAAAAAATTGATCTCACAAAGTTACGACTACTTTTTTTAAGTATTATAATTTAAAAAAAATGATCTCACAAAGTTACGACTACTTTTTTTTAAGTATTATAATTTAAAAAAATTGATCTCACAAAGTTACGACTACTTTTTTTTAAGTATTATAATTTAAAAAAATTGATCTCACTTAGTTACGACTAATTTTTTAAATATTATACTTAAAAAAATTGAATATCTATTTATATTGATATATTAATAAATATATCAATATTATTATATAATGCCTTGCGGTACTACACATTCTATTTTTAATTCAAAGTTTGCAGCGAATTATACTTCCGAAGATATTGAGAATATTTTCAACAAAGAACATTTTAAGATTACTTTTACAGACAAAGAATTTGATTCTTTGAAAGAAGCTTTTATTAAGGCTCAATATGTTGTTTTTAAATCTAGTTCTGATTATATTAAGTTTATGAATAAGGAAACCCATAATTGTTTTTCGAAGGTCAAATTGATTAAAGCATATCGTATTCTGCTTCAAAAGAATCTGATTGAACGGAATTTAAATCTCGAGCAGTTTATGAAATTTAAGGCTACCAGAGGAAATTCAGGTATCCTTCAAATTACAACGATGATGTCCGGACAATTATTTGGTGTAGATTCTGAAGAAAATATTAAGAATGGTGGATGTCCTCATAAGTGTACTTATTGTTGTCTTGAAATTATTGATGGTGTTATTACTCAACCCAAATCATATCGTACAGAAGAACCAGCAAATCAACGCGCAACACAAAATAAGCATCATCCAGTAGGACAAGTTTTTGATCGTCTTGATACTTTTGAGAAGATGGGACATTTATCTCCAACTCCCGAGAATCCTGCAAAGATTGAATTTATGATTTCTGGCGGAACCTTTAATTTTTATCCAAAGGATTATATTATTTGGTTTACAACTATGTCTTATTATGCATTGAATGTTTATTATGATTATACTCTTACTGGAATTATGCGAGAACCCCTTTCTCTCAGTGAAGAGCAAAAGATTAATGAGAATGCTCATATCCGAATGATCGGACTTACAATTGAGACACGACCTGATTATCTTGATACTGAAGAAGTAAAATTTTTACGTGAATTGGGTGTTACACGTGTTCAAACTGGAACCCAGCATACAGATGATATGATTTTGAATAAGGTAAAACGTGATTGTACTAATAAGAAGAATCAGGAAGGAAATAAAATTCTAATGCAGAATGGTGTGAAGGTTGATAATCATTGGATGCTTGATTTGTATGGTTCTTCTCCAGAAATTGATATGAACATGATAGACCAAATTTTTGAAAATACTAATTATGCTGTTGATCAAATCAAAATCTATCCTACAATGGTTATTGAATACAGTGAATTGTATAATATGTATCAGTCGGGAGAATACAAGCCTTATGCTGAACAAAATGATGGTAAGATTTTGAAGAATGTTATTGTATATTTTCTTGAAAAAGTCCCCTACTATATGAGAGTAAATCGTGTGATTCGTGATTTCTTTGCAGAAGCAGTTGTAGGAGGAGTAAAAAATGGAAATATGCGTAAGAGTATTGAGGATGAATTTCGTATGACAGGAAAGATTTCGAAGGATATCCGTTATCGTGAAATTAAGAGTGGAGAATTTGATGATTCGGATTGTGTTTTGTATATAGAAAAGTATGATTCGTGCGATGGTACAAACTATTTTATCTCTTATGAAAATAAGTCTAGAACAAAGCTTTATGGATTTATTAGACTACGTTTCAATATTTCGGAAAAATATGCAATATCGGAGTTAATTGGTCACGCATTGATCCGAGAACTTCATGTATATGGTGTTCATACGGGTGTTGGTGATGGCATTGATAAGAAGACACAACATCGTGGGTTGGGTAAGAAGCTTCTTGCGAAGGCAGAAAAAATTGCATCACTAAATGGATATGAAAATATCACTGTAATTTCAGGTGTTGGTGTAAAAGAATATTATCGTAAGCAAGGTTACACCGATTATCATACTTATATGACAAAGCAGATTGAAATGCCAATGAAATATCATTATATTTCATTCTTATTTGCAATGATCGTTATGATTTTTGCATTTTTGTTTATTATTTAAAAAAAATTTTATGTTGTAAATAATGAGTTTATGCTAGACGATATTATTTTTGTACCAATAATATTAAGATATATTATTCCATCGGTATATATAGTTATACGATATAATGGTTGATCATTAATTATTTCTGTTCTAAATATTACATTAGATGAATTTTCATTACCATTTATTATTAATGTTTCAAATGATGGTATATCAAATTCTGAACATATTTTTATTAATTCATTTTGATTTTTATATATTTCGATATGACGTTCATCAATATTATCATCTGAATCTATCATATATATTTCTTCTTTATAATATCGTTTTTCTGGATTATATTTATACATATCATATTGTTCAGCAATATCCGTATATTGTTCTCTTTCTTCATCAGACATATCTTCAATTTCATTAATAGCATTTTCTACAGATTTAATATGTAATGCATTTTGTTTATTTATTTTCTTATTATTTATTTTTTCATTATTTAAATTTATTGTAATCTTATTAGGATTAATCTCAAATAACGATACATTATCATTTTTATTTATTTCAAACATATATATCTTATCATCTTTTAAAAGATATATATTACCATTATCATCATATGCAAAAGAGTTCATATTTGTATTCATATTTGTATTCATATTATTAATATAATATAAATAAACTACATTATAGTTAAGTTAATAAATAAAATTCATTTTTTTTAATCAAGTTATTTTTTTGTTGTTTTTTTAACATATTTCTTTTTAGGCTTTTCTACAACTAAATTTTGATTATTTACTAATATTTGTTTATTTTCTGCATGATCTATATCTTTATTTTTATTTTCTTCAAATTGGATTTCTTCAAGTTTATATTCAGATAAGTCACCATCATTTAGTGCATCAATATTTCTTAATTTAGTTTTAATGATATTACATAATTGTTCTTCATATGTTTGTGCTACATATACAATTTTTTGGATTGCTGGTGTTTTTGATCCGGCTCGATGAATACGACCTAATGTCTGTCTCATTTCTTGTCCTGACCATGATGGAGATATGATCGACATCCGAGGATGGGCGCCATGGATATCGTGAAGAGATATACCAACACCACCTGCTTGTTGCATTACTATAATTAATTTTTTTTTATTTGCTTGAAAATCTTTTATCATATTATCTCTATCTTCTAATTCTTGACCACCTTTAATTATACAATCACATTTCATATGGTAACATAAATATTCTAGTGTACCGATATAATTTACAAATATTACAACCGAATATCCAGATTCTAATGCTTCATTTGTAAGTTCCATAAATAATGTTACTTTTAACATTTCAATCCGCATTCTATTACGAATAATTACACCCAGAGCTTTTGATTTCTTTTCTAAATTATGTATATCTTCTATTTCTTTATTAATTTCTTTATATAATTCTTCTACTTTTAAGTGATCATCTAAAAAATAGCTATTTGCTGTGATAGTATTAGATGGAAATAATGATCCAAGTTCTTTAATTTTCATTCTTGATCCATATTGTGGAAAAACAGCATTATGTACAATATCTAAACGTTTCTTTTCTTCTTCCCAGTCTTTATATTTTATTTTATTAATTATTTCTTTTGATTTAATCCATGGTCTATATCCTTCTAGAACTTTATAAAAATCTAATACTATACCAAACGGTTTGAAACAATCAATCTTGTCTGTAAGAGTAGCACTTAGCATCATGATTTTGCAATCACATTTTGATATGGCAATTAGCAGGGAACTGGATTGACTTGACCAATTCTTACAACGATGTGCCTCATCAAATATTACAAGTGTATCTTTTGGTAAGTAAAATTTATATTCATGTTTACGTTTTTTAATATATTTTACTGTCTCTGGCTCTTTTTTAAGTTTTAGTGGTTGAGATATATCTTGTCCATCGATATTTATTTCTTTTTTATTATCTTCTACTTCTATTTTTGTAGTAACTTCTATTGATTCGATATCCATATAAGGACATTTTACTTTTTCATAATTCTCAGTACCGAACTTAATAAAATCCGAAGATTTTATTAATTCGCTAGAGGAAATTTTTTTATAAATATTTCCTATATAATAATTACCATTTTTTAACATTTCATAATTAGAAATTCCGAGATATTTAACTCCAAATTCATTACATACTGAAACCCAATTCGGTATAACACTTTTTGGACATATGATTAATGGTGTTAGTTTTAGAAGGGAACATACGGCAATAGCGCAATAAGTCTTACCGGTTCCAGTATCTGAAGCATCAATTACTCTGTTTCGTAATAGTAGACATTCTTGTAACTGATAGACATGGGCTGTTTGAAAACTCAAAAGTTTATTATTAATTGACTCACTTATTGACATATGTTAAATTATAGTTTACTTTATTTAATATGATAATAAAAAATATTTAATTTTGTTCAATTTTTATTCAATTTTTTATAAAAATATCATTATACAATATATATGGATTATAAAGAAAAATATTTAAAATATAAGAAAAAATATTTAGATCTTAAAATGATTATGAGTGGTGGTTATCCATTAAATATTTACATTGAAAATTTAACACAATATATTGATCAAAATACACCACAAAATATAAAAGATGCACAAGCGTATTTAACAAATTTAATTAAGATTAGAGATTTATCAAGTATAGATAAACAAGTTTCTGTTTCATATGATTATCCTATATATGAAACAAAAAGAGTTATAAACCAAGAACTTTTAAATGAAAATATAAACAAATATAAACCTTATCTAGTCAATGCACAAAAATTTATAATCGAAAATATAGAAAAAAGACAAGCTGAAGATTGGCTGTAGAGATAAATATTATAATATATATATATATGGATTATTATAAAAAATATATAAAATATAAAACAAAATATATTCAATTAAAAAAAATACAAAAAGCATCCGGACACGGTTCATGTAAATTATGTGATTGTGATGGTTTTAATGCAGAAAATTTTAATCAACTTTGTAAGTGTACACATTATTATAAAGAACATAACCGAACTATAAGTGATAGGCGAATAATATCATATAATCAACTTAAAAAATATTTCATGAAAAGTGATGTTTGTAATTTAAATTCATGTAAATATTATGAAATGTGTAAATGTTATAAATTTGTAGATAATTTAAAAGATGATAAATGTAAATCTTGTGGTCATAATGTTTTAAATCATTGTAAGACATATAATGATATTTATTAATTTTTATTTTTTATATTTATAATATTATATAAATGGATTATTATGCGAAATATCTTAAATATAAAACAAAATATTTGGAATTAAAGAAAAAATTAGAAGGTGGTATCGAACGAGAATGTGGTACTGAAAAATATGATGATAATATATCCTATTGTGGAGAAAAAATAGTAGAAGATGAAAAAGGTATATCACATAAAGTAAAAGCGGTACTTGACAAATTAGAAAATAGTAATAGATGTATACGTAATGACTCTTGTAAAAGTAATAAGTGTTATAAAAAAGCAGACATCTCTAGATATGCTACATGTAATTAATAATCTTTAATCTAATAAATTTATCTCTTCAAAAATATAGTATAAACATTTCTTTTAACTATTTTATTATTTTTATTTTTAATTTCAATTACTTCTTTTTTCATATTTCCATCAACCTTCATCAACATTAATTTTATAAAATATAATACATTATAAGTAGTGAATAAATCTTCATCATATTCTAAATCCAAATCAAAGAGGTCATTATATTTTTCAAAATTTTCTTTTAAATATTCTTTTGAAATGTTATCTTTTGGTAGATCTCTATAGAATATATTTTTAAATTCATTAAGAGATTTATAATATTTACTTTTAGTCAAACCAAATTTCCATGCATTTAAAAAATCTAATATTTTATTACGTTTATCATATCTAACCCCATTTAATGCCATTTTTAATCTAAACATAAATGCATGAATTGGTTCATTCTCTATTGGTTCTATCATAATTATAATCTATTTAAGTATATTACTGTTATAATATTATGTTTCTTTGTTATAACAGTTATAATTTCATTTTTTTAGTAAATTCTTAGTAAATTATATTATATTTTAATATATTATAATATATATGTCTAAATTAATACCGATTGATAAATCAGAGAATGATATTAAAGATTATTATTACATGATATTACCTAATGAATTAAAAGTTATTATAATAGTTGATAAATTATCAACATCATGTGGTGCCTTAATAAATATAGGAGTAGGTTCAACAAGTGATCCAATTGAACATGAAGGTATGGCACATTTTTTAGAACATATGTTATTCTTAGGTTCAGAAAAATATCCCGAAGTAAAATTTATGGAATCAATTAATAAAAATGGAGGAATAACGAATGCATCAACTGGAGACACCGATACTACATATTATTTTTCGATTAATTGTGATAAATTTATATATCATTTAAACATGATGGCTGATTTTTTTGTCAGTCCATTATTAAAAAAAGAAAATGTAAATAAAGAACGTAATGCAGTTAATTCAGAATCGGTAAAAAATTTACTAGATGATAACTGGATTTTTAATGATATTATCAAAAAAATAATGATTAATAATTTCTCATTTAATCATTATACATGTGGTAATCTAGATACATTAAGTGGACCAAATTTAGATGAAAAAGTTAAAAAATTTTTTGATGAGAAATATTCATCTGATATTATGCATCTTATAGTACATGTAAATGATAAAATTAATTTAGAAACTTTGGTAAATGATATTACTAAAACATTTTCTGAAATAAAAAAAAAAGAAAACATAACAAAAGAACATAAATATGGTGATCTTTTAATATGTAATCAAACATTAAAATATATACCAAATACTGATATTGATGCGATGACTATATGCATACAAATAGAAAAAAAATATAAAAATTTAATTGATACACCGTTTCAATTATTAGACTGGATAATATCATCTAAATCGGACAATACTATATTTAAAATTTTAGAAGATAAAGGATATATTACAGATATTGATAACGGAAAAATATTTAAATTTGATGATAATATTCTATATATAGTAAAATTTATTTTGACAAAAAAAGGATTACAAAATACTGATGAAATTTATAAATTATTTTTTGATTATATTAATTCTTTAAAATCGTATAAAAAAATAGAAAACATATATGATAATTTATTATTATTAAAACAAAGAGATTTTAAATTAGCAAAATCAGAAAATACAATAGATACATTATTGTATACAAACTATATTCTACAAAATGATGTAAATCCATCAGATATTAAAACTTATCTTATAGAATGTCCAGATTATGATTCAATTAAAATTATTGATTTATTTCAACAAATAAAATGTGGTAAATCATCAGTAATTATAAGCTCACCAGATTTTGTAAAATATAATTATATTTTTGCACATGATAAAATATACAATGTTAAATATGTAATAGAAACAAATATTATATCATATCAAAAAAATATAATAGAAAAATTATTACAACCAAATAAATTTGTATCTGATCAAATTAATATTATTAATGGCGAGGATGATTATCCAAAAAAAATACCACATCATCTACCTCAAAAAGATTTTAATTTAGTATACAATTTTAATTATTCTTTTAGAACACCCGAGGTGCATTATTATATAAATATTACTATACCGGATTTATTGAAAGATCCTGAAACATATATAAAAGCAGAATTATATCTTGATTCTATATATTCTGATCATAGTGGTGTTATTGATGAATTAAATAAAGCAGGTTATTTTTTTGCCATGACATTAAATAATGATGTTTTATTAATATATTTAAAATCAGACAATAACAATTGTGAAAAAATTATTAATAGTATCATTAAACCACTATTTTCTGAAGATTATATTGTACGTGGTTTTGAATCTGTAAAAGAAAAGACATATAAAACATATAAAAGTTTTTATAAAGAACAACCTATTAAAAAAATAAATATTAGAATAAATAAATTATTATTACAAACATATTATACACCATATGACATGAAAAAATTTATAAAAACATCAACATATGATGAATGTAAAAAAATATTTTTTAATATAATAAAAAACTGTAATACTAATATTGTTGTTTCCGGTAATATAAAAAATGACGATGCGATATTATATTCTAAATTAATATATAATTATCTTCATATTAATAATAATATAGATTTAGATACTAATAATACTAAATTAAATAAAATTAATTATCCTTTTAATCCTAAATGTAAAAATTTTAATAAAAATGAATCAAATACAATGTTTACATTAACATATATATTATTTTCATTGAAAAAATCAGATCCGATGTTTTATAAGGAAACTGCATTTTTAAATTTAGTTGATTCTATTTTAGATATTAGATATTTTACAAAATTAAGAACTGAAGAACAATTAGGATATATGGTTCATACTAAAATATCATATTTAGGAAGTGATTATATTAAAACAGGTTCACTACAATTTCGTGTACAATCACCAGTTAAAAATAGTGAATTCCTTTTAAAACGTACATTAGATTTTATAAGAAATGATGGATTTGAATTTATTAGATCTTTAAATGAAGAAAAATTTCAAGAATATAAAGATGGTATTATATCTGGATTAATAAATAAATTTAATAATTTATCAGAAATGGATATATATTTATGTTCAAATATTTTTGATTTTAGTTATACTTTTGATTATAAACAAAATTTAATTAATGAAATTAATAAAATGAATTTAGATGAATTTAGTAAAATATATATTGCTAAATTTTTAATAAAATCAAAAATTGAAAATGAATACACAAATAACAAAAATTATATTTGTATATCTATTGATGCATGTAATAAATAATAAATAATAATTAAAATCTTCTAAAAAAATTGAATAATAATTATTTTAATATATATACACATTTCATTATAATTAATATATAATAAAATGTCTGATAATGAACTTGATGAAACTTTTGATAATCCAATTCCTGTTGTAGATTTTAAAATGCCAGAACCTCTTACACCAGAAGAACTACAAAAACTACACGATTGTATGAAAAATAAATCAAATAAAGATTTACTTAATATTATAACAGATATATCAATTAAACAAAATTCAAATCTTAATGATATGCAAAAAATGCAAATGAATGAATCACTTAAACAAAATATGACAACAACATCTAAACGTGAATTAATTAATACTCTTTCACAAATTATCAATCAATCCAATAAAAAACTTGTGTTTGAAGATTCATCTGAACTTAAAACACTCAGCACTGAACAGTTAACTCGTGAACAATTACGCGAAAAACTACGTCAAAAACGTATGACGAATGACAAAAAGAAAATGACACAAATGATGCAACAATTTCAAAATGAATTAACTAATAAAATGGATGAAACATCTTCACCCCAAAACACGGAAAATACAGAACAAAATAATAAAAAGAAAAATAAAAAGAAAAAAAAAGCATCTCAACAACATCTACAACAAGAATTAATTAATAAAATGACTGAATTTATGAAATCAAATATTGATAAGAAATAATTGTATACTTAGAAATAATATAGTTAACTTAGAATTAATTTATTTATAATAATGGAAGTTCATATTGATGAAATTTATTTAAGATTTAAAAATATACTATCAGGATGTCGTACAATATATGATGCATTATATTTTGCAAAATATATTATATCAAAATATCCAGAATCGATTAAGTTAATTAATGGAATGATACATAATAAATCATATGATAAAATATTAGATTACAGAACTATTATAAATACATTAAAAATATTAAATAAATTTGATTCGCGACAAGAGATAAATGATTATATTGAAAAAAATATTAAAAATGATTATGATTATGTTCAATTATATGCACTCATGCGAGTCGGTTTTAATAAAAAAATATTAAAAGAGAATGATTATAAAGATAAAATTTATACTATAAATAATAATACAACATTTAAGAATATTAATAATAAAAATAATGTTAAAAATAACATAGAAAAGATTAATATAGATAATGATAATGTTGATATTATAGAAAATATAGAAAATGATAACATAGAAAATGATAACATAGAAAATATTAATGTTGATATCATAGAAGATATAAATGATGTTAATATAAATGATGTTAATATAAATGATGTTAATATAAATGATGTTAATATAAATGATGTTAATATAAATGATGTTAATATAAATGATGTTAATATAAATGATGTTGATATTGATAATATTAATTTTGATAATATTAATTTTGATTCTTCTGATACAGATTCAGAAGATAATAATATAAATATTATTGATTTTATATCGGATGATGAATAATAAATTTTTATTTATGTTTATGTTTATTTTTATTTTATATTATAATTAATTATAATATATAATGACTATTTTTTCTAATATTCAAACAAATAATATTCAAACAAATAATATTCAAAAAGATTATATTGATCATAAATATATCGATGATAAATATATTGATGATAAATATATTGATGGTATGAGTTATATATATAATAATTTTGATAATTTAATGATGGATGATAAATTTAAAAATTTTATTACAAATTCCGAATCAATATTACATAAATATCATAAATTATTTAATACAAATGATAGAAGAGAAGTTATTGCTAAATATGTAATGTTAAGTATACAAATATTTTTAAGTTAACAAATATTTTTAAGTTAACAAATATTTTTAAGTTAACAAATATTTTTAAGTTAACAAATATTTTTAAGTTAACAAATTATTTTTAAGTTAACAAATTATTTCAAAGTTAAATTATTTTAGTTCATTATAATATAATGATGAATAAAAATATAGGTATATTAGATCCGGATGGAAAAAATAATAATCCATTAAATGATCAACCATATAGTGATAAATATAAAATGATTGCAAAAGTTTGGTCTAAATTTCCAGCATATGAAAATCCAAAAGATATTATAAAAATTATTAATGATAATCAAGTAATCTTAGTTATATCAGGTACTGGTTCTGGTAAGACAGTTTTAATTCCTAAATATGCATTACATCAAACCGATTATAAAGGTCACATTCTTGTTAGTTTACCTAAACAAATTATTGCTCATAGTGCTGCAGAATTTGCAGCTCTTACATTAGATGTAAATTTAGGTGAACAAGTTGGATATAAATATAAAGGTTCTGATACAAAAATGGCTGGAAAAAATCCAAATTTATTATATGCTACCGATGGTACTATAGTAGCAAAATTATTATCAGATCCTATTTTAAATAATATTGATTGTGTTATAGTTGATGAAGCACACGAAAGAAAAGTACAAATAGATTTTATGATGTATCTATTACTTAATGTTGTAGAAAAAAGACAAGATTTTAAATTAATTATAATGAGTGCCACTGTAAATTCAGAATTATTTGCTTCATATTTTAATAAATATAAATTTGCTCAATTAGATATTGGTACAAAAACTAATTATGAAATTAAATCTATATTCCCTGAAAGAACTGTTGGTCCTACAGAATATATTAATGAAGGATTACAAATTATTGATAAACTTATTCAAAAAAAAGAAACTGGAAAAATTTCTGATATATTATTTTTTGTAACATCTGTGTCTGAAACTATAGATGTGTGTAAAAAAATTAAATCAAAATATAATTCGATTGAATGCATTGAAGTATATTCTGGTATGGATACACAAAAACAAGAAGCACTTAGCAAAAAACAAACTGAAAATCAAAGAATAATTATTGCAACAAATGTTGCAGAATCATCACTTACAGTTGATGGAATTAAATATGTAATAGATTCTGGATATGAATTATTAAGTTATTTCGATCCAAAATTACATGGACGTGTTTTAGAAAAAGGTTTAATTACACAGGCTCAAGCAAAACAACGTATGGGTCGTGCTGGACGTACAGCACCTGGAATATGTTATCATCTATACACTAAAAATGATTTTGAAAATATTATGAAAAAATTTCCCGAACCATCTATTAGAGTATCAAATATAACAAATGAATCACTAAAATTATTAAATCTTGAGACAGTACAATCTGTTGATAATTTATTAAAAATATTTTCATCGATGATTGAACCACCTCGTGAAGTTTATATTAATGTTGCTATAAAAACATTATTTGATTTAGATTTAATTACTGATAATAATATTAATTTATTAGGAAAATATGTTGCAAATACACAATTAGAACCAGAACAAGCATTATCAATATTATGTGGTTTCAAATTAAATTGTTCAAAAGAAATTATTGCAATTTTATTAACAATTGACCAAATAAAAAATAATCTTAATGAATTATTTATTCTACCAAATGATATAATTAAAGATGAGACTAAAAAAGACCAAATAAATGCTCTAAGTAAAAAATTTAATGAACATAAAAATAAATTAAAACATAAAAAAGGTGATCATTTAACTATACTAAAAATATTTTCTAGATTTAGAAAATTTGAAAACATAGATAAACAAAAAAATTGGTGTTATGATAATTTTATTAAATTCAATACATTAAAAAAATGTTCAGATATGTATGACAGAATTAAATATAAACTTGCTGATATTACAAGAAGATTTATAAATAATTCAGAATCAGAAATATATTTAAAAAATATTGTATCAGATATAGATAAATTAAAATCAAAAGATAATATTGATGATAAAATTCTATATTCTTTACAATTTGGATATAGATTTAATACTGCATATTATAAAGAATCAGATAAATCATATAGAACATTATATGCTGATAAAGTAAAAATTTCAAAAGACTCTGTTATTAATGATACCGATAAAAATATATTTTATCATGAACTATTTATCACAAATAAATCAAAAGATTTAAATATTGTAAGTATATTTAATTAAATTATTAAAAAAATGCGATAAAGATATAAATAAATATTAATTATAATAATTATATGTCAATTGATAGTGTTAAATTAACTCCGGTTTTCAGATTAAAACCAAATAGACAAACTTTAGATGATGATTATGCTACATCAGAAATTAAATTTGTAGCAAATATTACAGATACACAACAATTAGGTGATGAACCTGTCGAATTAAATGTAACAGAAGAAGTTAAAAAAATATATGGATCAAATGGTGATTATATTGCAAACATAGATAAATATGATATCACTATTAGAGGATATAGATATAATATGACCGGAAATTATATGATTCAGACAAAACAAATGCCAGTATGTGGTCTAAACTTTATGTATGCCAAAAATATAGTAGTAGGTTATTTATTTAATATATATGTATATTTTGTTTTAGATGGACTTAAAAATCATTTTCTAAAAGATCCAAAATCATATGTAGGAGCAACGATTTATGGAAGATATGTAATATGTATTGAATCTGAAGGTGAACTAAAATATGAAGATATTGAAAAACGTATAAAAAAATATGCTACTGATGATGTTGCTGAAGAAATTACAAAAAATAAATTAAATTTATCAGATAATGAAATTTTATTAATGATACAAAATGATATTTCTGAAAAAAAAGAATTTTATAGTAAACTTTTTAAAGGATATCATTTAAAAGAATTTAAAAATATAAGAAAAATATTTGATATAGAACTTATTCCAATATATAAAAATAAACATATGAAAAGTTTATTAAAATTTGCAATTGAAATGAGACAACTTAAACGTCAGAAAGAATATGGATTAAATCTAGATGATTATAAAATACCCACAAAAGTATTAAAATTATCAGATTACAAAGATAATCCAGAAATGATAGATAAATATTTAGGTATAGAATCATCTGATTCTGATCAAGAATAATTGTTAACTATATTTGTTAACTATATTTGTTAACTATATTTGTTAACTATATTTGTTAACTATATTTGTTAACTATATTTGTTAACTATATTTGTTAACTATATAATAATTGTTTTTTGTGTCAAAATTTATTTATAAAAATATTTAAATAATATATATTTAAATGTTTTACATAATTGCAAGTAGAATACCCATGATTTCATCGGATAAAACTAATCGAAAATATTTTAAAGTTTTTGTAACCGGTTCTGTAGTATACGTATTACTTCATTATTATCTCAATAAAGATATACGAGTTGGTTTTATCGAGAAATTACGTAAATATATATATTACATAATGGGTCTAGATTATTTAATTGCATCAGTATTATTAAAATATCTTAAAACTTCTGAACCAGAAGAAGAAAATGAAAATGATAATGATAATGATGAAAAGCCAAATAATAAAGAAAATAATAATTTAGATAAACAAAAATTAACTTCTGAATTAGAAGAACAACGACGTTTATTCTTTCTGGAACAACATAGACAACGTTTATTATTACAACAAGCTGAAAAACTAAAACTAGAACAAGAACTTGCACAAAATAAAGAAACAGAAAAACAAAATGTTAAAAAAACAAAAAAAGAAAAAAAAGAAACAGAGTCTGATACATCTGATAAATCAGAATTGGAATCATCAAGTGAATCCGATAAAAAATCAAAACATTCTACAAAATCATCTAAATCTGATAAAAAAGAATCTAAAAAAGAATTAAAAAAAGAATCAAAAAAAGAATCTAAACAAGAGCCACAAAGAGAACAAAAAAATGATTCTAAAAAGGAATTACCTAAAAAAAAAGATGTAAATGAAACAGAATCCGAAATTCCTATATATGATAAATAACTTTATAATAATTTAGAATAAAATATATTATTCACTTTATATTTTAATATTTCATTTATATAAGTAAAATCTTGTGATTTATTTTCATTAAATCTTTCAAAAACTGTTTTAATTAATATATCAACTGAGTTTTCAAAAGATTTAAATATTCCATCTGATTCAATTTGAAGAAATATTTCATCAGATTTAATTCTATCAATTACAGTATTAATATAATTAGATATCTCTTCATTTTGATATTTTTTAATATCTATTAATTTTGTTTTTAATTTTGATAAATTTTTCTTATCCTTTGCCAACAGTACACATATATCAATTTCTATTATTTTTATTTCATCATTATCTAAAATATCATTTATAGATTTTAATTCAAATTGATTTATTAATAAACTTACATCAGTTGGTAAGAATTTATCAAATGGATCATATCTATTTCGTAATTTTATATGATTATAATTTATTTCACATATTATAAAATCATTATGATTCTCAAATTTTATTTTTGAATTTGAATATCTAGAATACATGTAAAATTCATTACAATTTGATTTTAATATTAATGAATATATATTTGCAATATCTAATTTTGTTAATTTATCATTATCTATCTTATCGGATTCATCACGTTCATCTAGATAAATGTGATTTGATATATATGATGAATCTTTATAATAATTTATAAGTGTATTGAAATCATAATTTATATTTAAATAAAATCTATGTGTATTATAATATACTTTATCTCTATTTTTAAAAAAATCGATTAATGTTTTTATATCAGATTCTTTTTTTATTTTATACCATGATTTTGATGGAGTATTATGTAATCCACATAATAATATATTGTTTTTTTTCTCTATCCATAAATATAAATTAAAATCATCTAATATTAAAACACCATATAACTTAACATTATCTGGTATATTTAATGTTTTTGATGTAATATTATTTAATATGAAATAGTCATCATTCTTTAATATGTCACTTGAACGAAAATTATCATATTTCTTTATTTTATTCAATATGTCATCTATATTGACGTCTGAATCTGGAGTAAATTCTATATCCATTATTTTATTATATTATATCTTATCGTAATTTAGTTAAATTAGTTGTATTGTTAAAAAAAGAGCTTAATAATTTTTATTCTAAGAGAGTTTGCTTAAGTAAACTCATTCTTTCAAAAAAATTGAAAATATATATTATCTAAACATATTAAATAATAATATAAATAACATATAATAATGGATCACATTGCTCAAACTCAATCTCTGTCTCAACAAACTATGTCTCAACAAACACTTCCCGATATTCCTCAGGAAACTCTTGATCAACTAATTTTGACACCAGAAGCAAAAGCTCATTATTCTCAAGAAAATGAAATCAAGCGTCTATTAATTGAACGCGAAACATACAAGCGTGCTTATGAAGAACAACAAAAGAAAATTGATGAATTTGCAAACCAATGGGTTGATGTTTTGTCTACTCCAGTTGAAGTACGTAAAACTACATATTATGATAAGAATGATAAGAATGATACAGAACGTGTTTCTAGAAATTATTTACAACTTCGTGATTTTATTAACCAAAATGTATCTAAATATTATTATATTGACCAATGAAAGGTATTAAGTATCCTACAAAAATTTATGAGTCTAATTTTTGATTCAAATATAATATTATAAATGAAATTACGTACTCATAATACCATTAAATATTTTTTTTTATGATTTGTGGTTGTGAATAAAAAAAGTTCAGTTGTCGTTTATATGATTTTTGTGTGAAATAAATAAATAATTAATTATTCACACGCATTAATAGGACATTGGAGTGCCGTCGTAGTCGTCGTTGATCTGCAGCCTTGAAAAGATCAAAGCGAGACAATCGTCATCCGGAGACACGTCCATATCCATAGGCCCTAAAGCCTGCCTTTGTGTTTGTGGGCGTATAACCGCAAGAACCTCTTCAATCCTGGTTGCGAAGCGGATCACATTGCGCAATTCAGGAGTGCCGTAGGTGGTTACGTACCGCCTGTAACCTTCAAGTTCCCTAAGTTTGTGCGGGTTGTGACCCCTTGTACAAACCACCAGAGGCGCTCTAGGGTAAAAGCGAATCTGACGCTCTGATTGGGCCAGATACTTTGCCCAATCTTCTGGGTGGAGTGAAGATTTAGCCTCAATGATCGCGATACCGACACCTTCGGCATTCTGCACCAGAGCGTCGATCTCGGTAGCTTTTGTACCATCTGGATTGAAACAATCGACACCAGCATGACCAGAAAAGCCAGCATTGATCAAAAATTGGCAGACTTCTTGCTCGAATTTCTTACCAAACTCCTGTTTGGCAGCCATAATAGATGCAGCGGACGACTTGTACGACTTGCGTGAATAAGCCATTGTTGTTCAAAAAAGAGAGAAGGAAGAAAATTCGGTAGATACTATAAGTACAAACCGATTTAAATATCAAAAGTAAAGGAGTTCATAGAGAGTTAGAAATTTCAATTTTTTAACTAATATTAACTATCAAAGGATATAAGCTTATATATATATATATATAATTATGACTGAATCAATATCTGTTTCTGAATTAAATATTCTTTTGAAGGATGAAATTAAAAAATCATTTTCTAAAAGGATATCAGTTGTTGGTGAGATATCTGGTTATAAAAAGTATGGATCGACAATATATGCCAATCTAAAGGATGATATATCATGTATAAACATAATCAAATTTAAAGCATCAAATGATAATTTTGCGAATGGTGATCTTGTTTGTGCTACTGGTATTATTGATTATTATGTCAAAAATGGTAATATTAATTTTGTATGTCATAATTTAGAAAATGTTGGCGAAGGTAATATACAGAAACAATTAGAAAATTTAAAACAAAAATATGAAAAATTAGGGTATTTCGATAATAAGAAAGAATTTCCCAAAAATATCAAATCTATTGGAATTGTAACTGCAAAAGATGGAGCAGCATTACAAGATATTCTATTTGTTTTAAAATCAAATAAATTTGATGGACAAATATATATTAAAAATAGTCCAGTTCAAGGTATTGATTGTCCAAAGGGTATATGTTCTGGTATATCATTTTTTAATCAGTTTGTTGATAAGAATAAAAATAAAGTGGATTTAATTATGATAACACGTGGAGGTGGTGGTATAGATGATTTGATGGGATTTTCTCATCCAGATGTTATTGAAGAAATAGCAAAATCCAAAATATTTGTAATGAGTGCAGTTGGTCATGAGGTAGATAATATGTTATCTGATTATGTTGCTGATATTAGAGCGCCTACTCCATCAATTGGTGCAGAAATTATATGTAAAGCATGTATTAATAAAGATAAGATTATTGATTCTTATAAACAGAATAATAATATTATTAAACACAATATTAAAAATAAATTGAATTTTGCAAAAAGTAATATGTTTTCAATCAAAAAGAAAATGTATATGAATATTTATGATAAAAATAATAATATATTAAATAAATTGGATAAAATAATAGATGATTCTGTTTTAAATAAATTTAATAATATACGTCATAACATTGATAAAATTAAATCAAATATTGACGTAATGAAAAATAATGAATATAATGCTATTTTGTTATATAATGATAAACAAATAAAATCAATAGATGAAATAAAAAATGGAAAATATATAATTAAAATTAATGGTAAAATAAAAGAAATTAGAATACAACTTTGTTAAAATTTTTTAAGTAATTCAGTTATAGATATATTTGATTTTTCAAATGATATTAAATTTTTTTTTATAGCTTTCATCATTTTTTTAATATGACTTATTTTAAAACCATTCTTTATTAATTCATCTGTAGTATAAGTAAATGTTTGGAATGCATCGTCGTCTTTTGGACCGACTAATAATTTTTTTGTAATTGTTACTTGTGTTATTTCAACTTGTAATGGTGTTTTATTATTCTTATCAATATCTAAATGAATTATATATCCTTTTAAATTTTGTTTTGGTTCTTCGAAATTATTTTTAATATAATCTTTTAATATTTTTGTTGTTTTTTCAGATGCGACTAACTCATTTCCTACGAAAATATGAACTTTTATTGGATCTATTACTTTTTTTATATCATCTAATTTTTGTGTGATATTTATTTTAGTACTCATATATTATTATAAAATAAAAAAATTGTCTAAAAAATTGATAAATATATTTATTAAATATTATATGATATATCAATAATACGTATATTATTTTAAAATATGTTATTAGTAGATTTCCAAAAGCACGTAAATGATCCTAAATATCAAATTAAAAAACAAAGTGATTTTGATATTTTAAATAAATATTTCCAAGATTTAACAGATAAATCTAAAGATAAAATATCAAATTTAGTAATAAATTATTGGGATAAAAAAAAACTTAAAATTATAAATCCACAAGATCTACAAATCTTAGCTCATTATACTGATTATTTTTTTGGTTATACCCAACAAATTGATAAAAATAAGAATGAGAATGATGATGAGAATGAGAATATAAAAAATATAAAAGTTGCAGGTAAATATGAATTTACATATATAGAATATGATGGTGATGATATTAGACAGGAAAATATTTTTAAGTTAAATTTTTATAATATTGTAGAGAAACTAAAACAATATTTCCCGCAAGTAAATATTAAAATAGATTTTGAAAAATCTACTTATGTTGATAGACAAATTAAAAAAGCAAATACTACTTATAAACATGATGTGATTATAACACTTACTCCAAAATCTGATGAAAATTTAGAAGAAAATTCTGATTACGATCCAGAAAAATCTTTTGAAATTGTATTAGAATATTTTGAAAAAATACATAATAGATTTAATGATGAGGATAAAAAAATATCAACAAATCTTTTTTCGGATGAATATTTTGTATTTGATGTAAATAAAGATAATATGGAAAATTTTATGATTGATACAATTTACGGATTAATTCAAACAATTTGTGCTTGTACAAATGATGAGTATGAATTGAGCAAGATTTTATATTTTGATAAAAATTATACTAATAGAAATTTAATAAGACAAGTTGAATATTTTAATGAAATTATATTAATTCAAAAAAATAATAAATTTAATCTTGATGAATTTTATAATAGAATCACACCTAGAGATCCTGATACAGAAAAGAAAATTACAAAAAAAAAATTTATAAAATTATTAGAAGATATTTGTGAACTTGAATTAGATAATGATGATAATATTTATGATTCCACAACATTTGAAAAAATAATTATGTATTTAGATAATAATAAAATTACTTCTGAACGTATTCTTTCATATAAAAATTTATATTGTTATGCAATGAAATCTCTTCTTAAAGCAAATAAAAAAATAATAGATATATTACAAAAACAGCGTTCAAAGCGTATGCAATTACCTAAATTTATTAAAAACTTTCAAAAATTTCATAAAGATAATCTTAAAATTTAGAGTTGTGTGTAGTTTATAGCTTAACTATTCTTTTATAAAAAAATTGATTTATTTATTTATTGATAACTTATTCTTATAATAATAATTTAAACTAACAATTATGAACATTTTTTCGAATGATGATATTGATTTTTCAAAAGATTTTTATAAATATCTACATGAATCATATGATAAACATGTACAAGAGAAAAAATTAAAAGAAAAAAATAATCAAATTATTAAAGAAAATATCGCAAAACTAGAAGAATGTATCAAAAATAATCTTAATCATGATAATACTCAGCCTTTTGATAAGACATTTACATGTGGACATTTTAAATATTTAGATAAAAATAATAATTATGAGAAAGAAAAAGATAAAGAACTTAATATAAAACAATTTGAAAAACCTATGTCAAAAATAAATCTATCTGGGACTAAAATCAATAACGATGATATAGAATTTATCAGTGGTTTTCCTGTAACTGGATTATATGGTACATTTAAGTGCAAATCAAATATTATTCCAAAAAATACATATACATATTTAGATAATGGGCAATATCTACTGATCAGAATGAGTAATATTAATGATTTGTCAAATAATTCATCTAATGAATCTTATGATGTAAATACACATATATATTGGTAATTACTTATATATATTTTTTTTTATTACTTAACAATATAATAAGATAATTATATAATAAAGTTATGATTGAATCTGAATTAGAAATAATAAAAAATAAAATTAAAGATGAAACATTTGATACGGATGATTTACAAGAATGTGAGAAAAAAATATTAAAAATCGAAAAGAAATTAATACAACTTGAAAATAAATTTAATAAAAATACAAATAATTCTGATGAATTTGATAAATTTGAAAAATCTAATGATTCTGATGATTCGGATTGTGATATAAACGTTAATAAAGTAATACAGGATATTGATAAATTAAATACAGAATTAACAAATATAAATACTAATATATCTATTGAAAAATTAATTGATAATTATATTATATTTAAACAAAAAATATCTTTGTTAAAATCAAAGAATGAAGAATTTAAATTAAAAATAGATTACCTATAATATTTTTATCCACTCTTTTTATTTTTTTATAATTAAATAATATATATTTTATGTCGAGTCCTCAATATCTTAGTTTAGAAACTATAGAAAATATAAAAAAAATAATTTTTAATAAAAATAATATAACAGAATATATTAAAAATAATAACTTTTATAATTTAGGTATATATTATCAATTTATTAATATTGATTATAATTTAATGAAAAAATATTATGATTTAGCAATAAAAGATAAAAAAAATATTTCTGATATATTTAATAATTTAGGTTTTTATTATATTGATGTTGAAAAAAAATATGATTTAGGTAAGGATTATTATTTAAAAGCAATAAAATTAGATAATATTCATTCAATGAATAATTTAGGTTTATATTATTATAATGTTGAAAAAAATTATTTTGAAGCAAAAAAATATTTTCTAATGGCTATAGATAAAAATTTGCCAGAAGCCTATAATAATATGGGTTTATATTATTATGAAATAGACAATAATATTGAAATTGCAATATTATATTTTATTGAAGCTTTGTGTCAAAATCCAGAGAATCCCGAATCTATAAAAAACAATCTAAAAAATATAACATCACCTTTAGAAAGATATATTTTATATAAACAAAATTCAATTGAAATTACTTTAGATGATGATAAAGAATTTAATAATGATGATTCTGTTGTGATATTTAAAAATAGATTAAATAATTTTAGTAAATTTATAGAATGTTGTATATGTTTAACAGAATATACAAATATACCATTAGAATGTTCTCATTATATTTGTGTTGATTGTTATCCTAAAATATTACAAAGCCAAAAATGTCCTTTATGTAGAGTCGTGATAAATTCTTAATTATTTTTCCAAAACATATATAAGTATAACACAATATATATAATCATATATGGCAAAAAGAAAAACAATGGGCGATGAGTCAAATAATATATCCGATTTTAATTTATTAGATAAATTATCAAATAAAAAATATAAATTAGATGATAAATGGATTTCTGGTACGAGTGTTGCAAATTATTTAAATGGTGAACCACTTCTTGATTGGTTAAATCTTTATTATAATAAATATGGTTTTAATGACACAATTAATATTAATCGAAGATTAACACGTTCATTAACACGTTCATTAACACATTCTATAACTCTTAATAATAATTTTGGGAATAATTTCGGAAATAAATTAAATAATTCTAATCAAACAAATAATAATTTAATGTCTTCTGGATTATTATTTGAATCAAAAGTATATGAATATTTAAAAGATACATATCCAAATATATTTATTAATGTTATACCAAATAATAAAATAAATTTTGAAAGGGATCATCAAAAACTTAGTAATATAACAAATGATTTAATTAAAAAAGGTGTACCAATTATTGCTCAAGCGGTACTTTTATATAAACCTGCTCGAATGCGTGGTATTGCGGATCTTCTTATTCGTTCTGATTTTATTAATAAAATATTTAAAAGACAAGTAATAAAACAATCTGAAATTAAATATAATAATAAACCATATTATGTAGTACTCGATATTAAATGGACATCGATGACATTGTGTGTAGATGGTGAAACTATCCGCAATGAAGGTCGATTTAAAGCATATAAAGGCCAATTATTAGTTTATAATTATATTCTTGGTAAAATCCAAAATTATACACCACATACCGCTTATATTATGGCAAAAAATTGGCGTATAGATAGTAAATATGATCCACAACAAGGATTTTCATGTTTTGATTTGCTTGGTAAAATTAATTATAAAGAAAAAGATAATTCATATATTAAAAAAACATACGATGCAATAAATTGGGTCCATCGTGTAAAAAGAGAAGGAATATTATATTCTCCAATAAATCCGACCATAAAAGAAATGTGTGTAAATATGTCAAATACAAATGATAATCAATGGACAAATATTAAAAAAGAAATAGTTAAAAAAACACATGATGTTACTGCTATCTGGAATATAACAAATAATCATAGAGACAAAGTATTTGATTTAGGTATTCGAAAATGGAGTGATAATAATTGTACAAGTGATTCATTAGGTATGAATGATGGAAAACGTTCACATGTTATTAATAAAATTTTACATATTAATAGACAAGATAAGATAAAATTTATGCCTGAAAAAATAAAAGATATCAAAGATAATAGATTTAATTGGCAACGTAAATTCAGAACTGATTTTTATATTGATTTTGAAACTATATCAACAGTTCTTGGAAATCAAACTGATATGGATATACATAATAATCGACATGAAAATCAAATAATATTTATGATAGGAATTGGATATGAAGATAATGGAGAATTTTGTTATAAAGTATTTTATATGAATGAATTGACACCAGAAGAAGAATATCGTATTTTATGCGAATCGAAAGATTTTATTGATAATAAAAGTAAAGAACTAGATAAAAAAGAAAAATATAATACTAGATTATTTCATTGGAGTCATGCTGAACAAACAATGTTAGAAAAAGCGTTTGAAAGATATCCTTCCCTTCTTAAAAAATGGGAAAACCATATTGAATGGGTTGATATGTGTGATATTTTTACATCTGAACCAATTGTAGTAAAAGGAGCATTAAGTTTTAAATTAAAAGAAATAGGAAATGCTCTTTATTCATTAGGTTTAATTAATACATTTTGGAATACAAGTGAAGTGTCAGATGGTATTTCTGCAATGACTGAAGGTATAAAATATTATCAAAAAGAAAATAAAACAGAACAAGATAATAAAATATTTGATGATATTATTAAATACAATAAAATTGATTGTAAAGTTATATGGGATATTGTACAAATGCTACGTAATTCCTAAATACAAGTTCATTTAGTTTTTATTTAACTAAAAATATTTTGAGGTGAAACAGGATTTGATAATTGTGTTTGTATATTTGGTGGTTGAACAATTTGTGCTTGAATATTTGGTGGTTGAACAACTTGTGGTAGTGTTATAGTATTATTTGGTATTATTTGTTGTAATTGTGGATTTATTGATTCTATTTGAGTTGATGGTTGAGTTAATTGTTGAGTTAATTGTTGATTTGATTTAGCTAATGTTTTTCTATTTTTATACCACATAAATATACCGGCTAATAATAATACAATAAATATTCCAAGATACAATTTAGTTTTTTTACTTAATTTATTAAATTTACTTAAAAGAGTTTTGCTTTTCTTTTCTGATTTTTCTGTTTCTGTTTCAGTATTTATATCTTCAGTTGAGACATCATCGGTTTCGGTTTCAGTTTCTGGTTCTTTTGTTTTTTTACCCATTTTATATAATTATTTGTTTATATAAAAAAAATGAAAAATAATCGATATAAATATGTATTATTATATGATAGTATATCATCTTAGCATAAATGAACAATAAATCTATACATAACTCGCAACCGAATAATATTGTTAAAGACAATTTTTTACGCTCGGTGTGCTCACGACCGAAATCACCAAATATTAAGAAATGGGAATCTTATTTGGATAGAAAATTAACACAAAAAGAAAAATATCTTTTAATAAATGCATCAAATGAAATAGATTTAAATAAAATGATTATGGATTTGGCAATAAATTTAAAAAATCCAGATCTATATATTCCACAATTAACTTTTTCAGATGGTAATTGTTTATATGAATCTATTACATATCATATAAATGATATCAGTATAAAAGAATTACGTAAAACATTATCTAATTTTATGATTATATATAAGAATTATAAGAATCTTTTTCCAAATCAAGAATTAACATTAAATGAAATGTTTTTAATGCAGAATGAAATTGAATATATATATGATAAAAAAACTAATAATGTTTATAATTATAATTATGATACAATGTGTGCAGATTTAGCTTGTGATTGTAGTTGGCAAAGATTACCTGTACAAATTATATTGATGTGTATATCTTATATATTTGATGTAAAAATTACAATATGTCACGATAATGGATATTCACATGATATTATTTCATCAGATGATATTAAAAAAACTATATATATTGGATTACTCGGTGAATTTCACTATGTTCCACTAACTGCAAAAACAGATGCAGATCCAGATGATATTACTGATAATGTTATGGTTTATAATAAATATGTAGATAAATATCATGAATGGAAAAAAACTATCATTTAACTTTTTTTATTTTAAATTTGTAAATTATTTTAAATTTGTAAATTTATTTTAAATTTGTTAATTCAAATAACATACTAATTTTTTCATCAGGATATAATACCATATCTTTATATGATGTTATCGTATAATATGATTTTTCTTCTTGTTCTTTCATATTAGTACATGCTATTAATATTTCAATATCTTCGTCAATATTATCATTAAGATCTAAATCATTAAACATATTTTTAGGTATTTCCATCATAATTACATCATCATTTGTTAGTTCATTTAATAGTTCTTCTCTCATTCCAAATGTCATATTTCGTAACAAATACCATCCACTTAAACCACATTCTGGATCATTTTCTAATTGATATAATTCATCAAGAGGTTTATATATTAGAAATTTTGAATTCTCATTAAATATATTTATAGAGTACTCTTTTAAATTTAATAATTTAGAATAAATTTTTATAATTGTTTCAATTGTGATTCTAAAAGTAATTTCTGTATCATTTACACATAAATAGTGTCCTGTAATATCAATCATTCTTATTTTGTTTAATTTTGATAATTTTGATAAAATTAAATTTAATTGATCTAAATCAAATCCACCCTTTCGTATGTTATTATCAGTATTATCTAATACTATTAATGGTGCGATATTCATACTACAACTAGTTAAATCAAATATAATTACAACATTGTTATCTTTATTTTCTTCAACAATAATATCTAGTATCTTATCAAGATTTTTTTTTATTTTATCATAAGAATATATTTGTCCTCCGTTATTTAATATAATAGATTCTTCATAATCAGTAATATCTCTAGTCCCTAGAAATATAAATTGATTTAAATCATAATCAATATGATGTTTTGTATAAGATCTCTTTGGATTTGAAAAATCTTTCATATCATGACGTTTATTATACAATGATAATAAATTACTAACAACTGACATTCTGTATTCTTTATTGGTCATTTTTTCATCATAATTATTCATATATAAATCTGGAGAAGAATCAATATATATAATTGTATATTTTTCATCTACATATTTATTTAATGCAGAGAGTGTCGACGCCGATATTGCTCTATCACTCGATATATTAACATATGTTTTTGTCTTATCGTTCATTATTTCTCTCATTTTTTTAGTTAATGTTTCATAACATTCCGGATCATCATATATTGAATTATCTACAATATTATCAAATTCATTACGTATGACATTAACATTTGAGATTGGATCAAATTTAGTATTAATAGATGTAAATATGGTAGACATTATAATTATTAATATAGTTTATTTTAATCATAAATTATGATTAACTTAGTTATATTCTTCAATTTTTTATCAATGAATGTGCAATAAGGAAATGTTAACAACGATACTAAAAATTTATTTTCTTTATTTTTTATAAAATTATATGTATATAAATTATAATTATAATCTATATTTATTACAATAA
>Ga0214921_10002723_pt1 | contig 28167 bp, 23 predicted proteins | sample LL1505_MetaG_FD_177992 | JGI IMG/M metagenome (GOLD analysis project Ga0214921, IMG submission 177992) | Freshwater microbial communities from Lake Lanier, Atlanta, Georgia, United States - LL-1505 | ecosystem: Environmental > Aquatic > Freshwater > Lake | place: USA: Georgia | collected...
GGACCATGAGATTCTCCCCATGTTGTAAATCTAAATAGCTTTCCAAAAGTATTAAATGACATTAAATATATTTTATAAGGTATTTTTAGTTATTTATGAATCAAAAAAATTATAAAACAAACAAACTTGGACTGAATGCGTGTTTTCTTGATAAGAAAAATCCATTTGAGCTATTCAAGGCATGGATGACTAAAGCTAAAAGAACAGAAATTAATGATCCTAATGCTTTAGCGCTTGCAACGGTAAATCGTAACAAACAACCATCGGTTCGTATGGTTCTTTTAAAAGGACTAACAAGTACAGAGTTTGTTTTTTATACAAATTTAAAAAGCAAAAAAAGTGACGAATTGAAAAGTAATCCAAAAGCATCAATGTGCTTTCACTGGAAAAGTATAAGACGACAAATAAGAATTGATGGGTTGATTAAAAAAGTTTCAAGCAAAGTTGCTGATCAATATTTTAATACAAGACCTTATGGTAGCAGAATTGGAGCATGGGCATCTATACAATCAACTCCAATGAAAACTAAGTTAGATTTAATTAAAAGAATTGAACAATACAAAAAAAAATTTCCTAACCATAAAAAAGTTCCAAGACCTCCCTATTGGTCAGGTTGGGCTTTAAAAGCAAATCAAATTGAATTTTGGTTAGATGGTAGTAATAGAATACATGAAAGACTAAGATATAGAAAATCTGGATCTAGATGGATTAAAGAAATTTTATATCCTTAATTTTTTATGAAAATTGAATTAATAAATATTATTAGCGCCGCAGTATTTTTTTTAGCAATAATACATACTTTCTCTATAAAATTTTTTGAAAAGCTTGCAATTAAATATAAAAATCACGAAAAACTTTTTCATTTGTTAAGTGAAGTGGAAGTTGTTTTTGGTTTTTGGGCTGCAATATTAATTATTTTTTTATGCATTAATAACAGTTTTGATTACACCATGAAATATTTGGAGGAACAAGACTATACTGAGCCGCTTTTTATATTTGTAATTATGGTTATTGCAGCTAGCAAACCCATTCTTGATTTTTGTTTGTATTCAATTTTACAAATTTCAAAACTAGTTCCAGCCAACCGATCTTTAGTAGTATTTTTTATTACAATTTCATTTGTTCCATTATTAGGTTCATTTATTACTGAGCCTGCGGCAATGACTTTAGCAGCTTTGTTATTGAAAGATTATTATTTTTCAAAAAAAATATCCTCAAACTTAATGTATGCGGTTATAGGAGTCCTTTTCGTAAATGTTTCTATTGGTGGAACGCTTACACCGTATGCTGCCCCACCGATTTTAATGGTAGCTGACAAATGGGATTGGAACCTTTTATTTATGTTAAAAACTTTTGGATGGAAATCTTCACTCGCAGTGATTGTTAATGCTTTATTTATTACTTTATTTTATTCAAAAGAATTGAAACGATTAAAACAGGATTATCAAAGGGATATTAAAAGTTCAAAACCAACAATAGTTACTATTGTACATGTCGTATTTTTAATTGCTGTCGTTTATTGCATTCATCATCCAATACTATTTCTTGGATTATTTATATTTTTTCTTGGGTTTACTCATGTCTACAACAAATATCAAAATAAACTCTTTTTAAGAGAAGGCTTGCTAGTTGGTTTCTTTTTAGCAGGTTTAATTATTTTAGGGGGGCAACAAAAATGGTGGTTACAACCTTTAATTAAAAATTTAAATAGCGATGTTATGTATTATGGAGTTACAATTCTTACAGCAATCACAGATAATGCTGCTTTAACTTATTTAGGATCTTTAGTTGATGGTCTTACAAATGAACTAAAATATGCATTAGTCGCAGGAGCAGTTACGGGTGGTGGACTGACAGTCATTGCTAATGCACCCAATCCAGCAGGCTATTCAATATTAAAAAATAACTTTCCAAATAAAACAATTAGTCCACTAAAACTTTTTCTATTTGCTATACCACCAACATTTGTCGCAATAACTTTTTTTAAATTTTTATAAATAAATGCAAAGTATATTAGATCCTGCAATTTTATTTTTTATCTTTGGAGTTTTTGCTGGAGCTGTTAAATCTAATTTAGAGATTCCACCAGCAATTACTAAATTTTTATCATTATATCTTTTAATGGCTCTGGGATTAAAAGGAGGGTTTGCTTTACAAAAATCAGGATTAACAATTGATATAGTAAAAACTTTGTCTATCGCTGTTATACTTGCAATTATTATTCCTATACTTGGATACTATTTTCTTAGAAAAAAATTAAACAGTTATGATTCAGCTGCAATTGCAGCAACTTATGGCTCGGTAAGCGCTGTTACTTTTATTACTGCTAGTCAATTTTTAGATCAAAACCAAATTACCTACGGTGGTCATATGGCGGCTGCTATGGCGTTAATGGAATCTCCAGCAATTATTCTTGCAGTTTTTTTAGCAAGTGCTGCAAAATCTAATAAAAAACAAAGTTCACTAAATTTGTTGCACAAATCTTTCACAGATGGAGCTCAATTACTTTTAATTGGAGCAATGATTGTGGGTCTTTTTGCTGGTACTACGGGTGAGAAAATTATGGCACCTTTCTCAATTGATTTATTTAAAGGCATGCTAGCATTTTTCTTGCTTGATATGGGTTTGATGGTTGCCAAAAATTTTAAACAAGTTCTAAACAAACCTGTTTATGTTTTAATTTATGGAGTATTTGCTCCACCTATTCATGCATTATTGGCTTTATTAATATGTAAGATCGCAGGAGTTGATTTAGGTGAAACAATTCTTTTAATGATTTTGTCTGCAAGTGCCTCATATATTGCAGTGCCAGCAGCATTAAAATATGCACTACCACAAGCCAATCCTTCACTTTATTTTGGAATGTCATTAGGATTAACTTTTCCAATAAATATTATAATTGGAATACCGCTTTATACATATATTGCTAAATTATTTTCTTAGTAAAAAATATTTTAGGATTTTTTTATTCGATTATAAATCTTATCGAAACCATTATTTAAATTTTTAAATATTCCAGATTTTTTTAATCTTTTAAGAAGTTCTGCGTTAATTCCACCTTTTGTTTGAAACTCTTTAATCATTTTATCCGTTGAGTAATGAGAATTTTTTAAAAGCTCGTTATTTAGTGCCTTAAATAAATGATTTATATATTCTTTAGATTTATTTTCATTAATTCCTCTTTTTACAAACCATTTATGAGCGGTATTATATATTTCAAGATATGTTGCCATAAATGAGGTCAAGACCCATAATTTTTTATTTTCCTTTTCATTATTTGTGGCAATCACTTTTCCAAGCATGTTGAAAAATTTTTCAACAATCTTATTCTTTGGATAAATAATAATAGGTCCAAGATTATATTTAATCATAGGAAGAGGGGCTATTTTAAATATTTGTTTAGCAGGGTATATTATTTTTTTTAGTTCTTGATTATGAATAGTGGATATAAAGTTTAGGACCGTATGATTTTTTCTAAATTTTAATTTCCCTAATATTTGCTTTCCAACTTTTGGTGTGACGGAAAGAACTATCCAATTAGATTTATCAAGTACTTCTTGATTAGATTTTGCAATTTTAATTTTTTTAAATTTATTCTTTAAAGATTTACTATTTTTTTTATTTCTTGGAGAAAGAATCATCTCCTTTACATTTATTTTTGCTTTAAAAATTCCTTCAATAACAGAGGTTGCTATTTTTCCAACGCCTACAAAACCTAATTTCATATTAACAAAAATTTAATTAAATTAGATATACCACTCTTAAGTGCAATTATAAGATTAATAAAACTTTTATTTTCTGCAGAATAAACCTATGAACATTGCTAAAATTGACTTTTAACTTTGGATAAATAAATATGGGATTCGTGGGCAATGGGCCTCTTAATCGTTAAAAAAAAGGTTAATTATTTGAAATTAGAATTACTTTATAACCCAGGTAACGTTCTTTGTGATTTTCTTAACATAAAAGATGATCATAAATTTATTTTAAGAGTTTTTGTTAATCTAACTTATTACGGACACATATTAGCGGCACTTGCGTTATTTTATGTCAAAATAACTAGTTAGTAATGAAAAAATCTAAAACAAAATCACAGGGCTACTCAAGTTTATTCATAATTGTTGTAGCTACTTTTTTAATAACTTTTCCAGCAGGATTTGTAACAAAGGCAGCATTAGATCCTTGGTATTATAATTTAGCAAAACCAGCATTTAATCCTCCTAATTGGATTTTTGGGCCAGTGTGGACACTGCTTTATGCAATGATGTCAGTAGCAGTTTGGCTTGCTTATAAAAAAAGCAAACATTCCAATAAAATTTTGGCAGTTTATTTTATCCACTTATTTATAAATGCAAGTTGGAGTTATGTATTTTTTTATTATAAACAAATTTTTCTTGCTAGTTTTATAATTTCAATAATTATTTTTTTTATTTTATATTTAATGGTTTTGTATTCAAAATACAGCAAGACTTCTGTTGTATTAATGCTACCTTATTTTGCGTGGTCTACGTTTGCACTATATTTAAATAGTACAATTTATATTCTTAATTCGTCCTATTAATTAAATAAAAAGATAGTTCCTGTAGATTTTTTCTAATATCAGAATCTTTAAAAATATTTAAAGAGTCAGAAGATACATTTGAAAAATATTCTGCCCTTTTTTTGCAAATAGTAATTACATCATATTTTTTTATCAATAATAAAATTTGATTTAATTCTTTTTCTATTCTTATTTTTTGAGCGAAATATTTTTTAATTTGCTCTCTTTCAATTTCATTTGATTTTTGAAATAAAATAATAATTGGCAAAGTAATTTTACCTTCATAAAAATCATTTCCAATATTCTTACCAAAGGCTTTAGTAGAATTATAATCTAAAATATCATCGCTGATTTGAAATACGATACCAAGATTAACGCCGTAAGATTGTAAGGCTTTTTTTTCATTCTCAGATTTATTTGCAAGACAACCGCCCACTTTCATTGCCGCACCAAATAATGAAGCTGTTTTTTGTGTTACGATATTTAAATAAACTTGTTCAGTCATATCTACTTCATTTTTATGCTGAAGTTGAAGGACTTCGCCTTGAGCAATTTCTGCAGATACATTTGATAATAATTTTAAAATTTCTAAAGAACCAACATCAACCATAATTTCAAAACACCTACTTAGAAAATAGTCTCCCACCAGTATTGATGGTTGGTTTCCCCAAATAACGTTTGAAGTTTTTTTGCCTCGTCTTACTGTGCTGTTATCAATAACATCGTCATGTAATAAAGTTGCGCTATGAATAAGCTCAACACAAGCAGCTAAATGAATATTATGCTCACCTCTGTATTCAGTAATTTTAGAGCTAGCTAAAGTCAGTATAGATCTTAATCTTTTTCCACCTGAATTTAATTGGTATGAAGCCATTTGATCAATCAGATTTACTGCGCTTGATAATTTTAATTTTGTAAAATCCTCTACCTTGTCTAAATCGTTATTAAATATTTCTTTAAGGGAATCGTAAGGTGTTTTTTTCTGAAATTTTTCTAGTTGTACGATATTATTTTTCATGAGGCGTTTGTAGCATTAATAAATATAAAGTATTATTAAATTTTTATTCTGGAATACTAACAATAAACGTTTAAAAGATATTAAATAAATATGTTCTCATTTTTTAAATCAAAACCAATAGTTTCTCTAATCAGATTAAATGGAGTTATAGGCAATGTAGGTAGATTTAGCCAAGGCATGAGCTATGCCAGTCAAAGCGATATTATTAAAAAAGCCTTTGCTTTAAAGAATATTAAAGCAGTTGTTATTTCTATAAATTCTCCAGGAGGATCACCAGTTCAGTCTAATCTTTTATACGATCTTATTAGATCTGAAGCTGATGATAAAAAGGTTAAAGTAATTACCTATGCCGAAGATGTAGCGGCTTCAGGTGGATATATGTTGATGTGCGCAGGAGATGAAATTTTTGCAAATGCTAATTCAATCGTTGGATCAATCGGAGTTATTTATTCAGCATTTGGATTTCAAGAGTTAATAAAAAAAATCGGAGTACAAAGAAGAGTTCATACTGCGGGTGAGAACAAAAGTATCTTAGATCCATTTTTGGAGGAAAAAAAAGAAGATGTTGAAAAGTTAAAATCTTTACAAAAAGATTTGCATGAAGAATTCATTAATTTAGTTAAGAATAGTAGAAAAGATAAATTAAAATCTGAAAATCATTCAATATTGTTTTCAGGAGAATTTTGGTCTGGAAAAAAATCATTAGAACTTGGTTTAATTGATGGAGTTGGAACTTTACAAGAAATTTTAAAAGAAAAATTCGGTAAAGATCTCAGAGTTAAAAAATTTGAAGCAGCGCAAAGTTGGTTAAAAAGAAAACTTTCCTCACAATTACCAGGATCGTATTCGGAAGTTATAAATGAACTAGAAGTAAGATCCATCTGGAACAAATATGGCTTATAAAAATGGCAGCTAAAAAGAAATTTAATAAAAAAAAAATTATAACTAAAAAAAAAGTTATAACCAAAAAAAAATCTAAGCCACAAGATTTATCTTTCCAGGAGGTTATATTTAAATTACAAAAATTTTGGTCTGATTATGGTTGTGTTGTAATGCAACCTTATGACATGGAAGTTGGAGCTGGTACTTTTCATCCCGCAACAACGTTAAGATCTTTAGGATCTAAGCCTTGGAAGGCAGCATATGTTCAGCCGTCAAGAAGACCCACAGATGGTCGTTACGGAGATAATCCAAATAGACTTCAGCATTATTACCAATTTCAAGTTTTGATCAAACCATCACCTGAAAATGTACAAAGTCTTTATCTTAGAAGCCTAAGTGCGCTTGGAATTAATTACAAAGAACATGATATTCGTTTTGTAGAAGATGATTGGGAAAGTCCAACATTAGGAGCCTCAGGACTTGGATGGGAAGTTTGGTGTGATGGAATGGAAATTACCCAATTTACTTATTTTCAACAGATGGCAGGATTTGAATGTAAACCAGTTTCAGCAGAAATCACTTATGGTCTTGAAAGAATTACAATGTTCATTCAGGGAGTAGATAGTGTTTACGATATTAGATGGAACAATGACGGTGTTAAATATGGAGAGGTTTATAAACGTAATGAAAAAGAATTTTCGGCATATAATTTTGAATTTGCAAACACAGATAATCTTTTAAAATCATTTGTAATGACAGAGGGTGAATGTCAGAATTTATTATCTAAAAATTTAGCTCTCCCTGCTTATGATCAGTGTTTAAAAGCCAGTCATATCTTTAATACTTTAGACGCAAGAGGGGTTATATCCGTGACAGAAAGAGCTGGATTTATTAACAAAATTAGAACTCTTGTTAAAAGTACAGCAGAAGTTTGGTTAAAGAACTCTGATTAATGTCCGACTTATTATTAGAATTATATTCTGAAGAAATACCACCCACATTACAAGAAGATGCAAAGAATAATATTGCTGCAAATTTTACGTCATTTTTTGAAAAATATGATTTTAAAAAAGTTGCAAGTGAAATTTATTCAACTCCCAAAAGATTAATTTTTTATTACAATAACTTACCAACAAATATTAAAACCGAAGCAAAGGTTTTAAGAGGTCCAAAAGTTGGAGCACCAGAGCAGGCTATACAAGGGTTTATTAAATCAAATAATTTAGATTCAAAAGAAATTTACGAAGAAGAAACAGACAAAGGAAAGTTTTTTTTTGTAAAAATACAAAAAAAAGAAATACCAGTTGTAGAAGAAATTAAGAAAAATATCCCTCATTTTTTAAATGGCCTACAATGGAGAAAAAAAATGCGTTGGGGTAATTATGATCTTTCTTGGGGCAGGCCTTTAAAATCAATTTTATGTTTATTTGATAAACAAGCTATCGCATTTAATTTTTTTCACTTAACATCAACAAATATTACTTATGTAGATGGACCATTGGAAGATAAAGCGGTTGTTATTAGAGATTATAGTCATTTTAAAAAAATATTAACTGATAAAAGAATTATTTTTAATAATACAGAAAGAGAAAACCTAATTACTAAAAGCATTCAATTATTTCTTAAAAAGAGTGATTGCGAATTAGAAATTAATAATAAATTGCTTAAACAAGTTATTAATCTTGTTGAAGATCCAATTGTTTTAAAAGGATCATTTTTAAAAGATTTTTTAAAATTACCAGAAGAACTTCTTATTTTAACGATGCAGCATCATCAAAGATATTTTTCAATGCGTTCTAATAATAACAATAAATTAATTAATAGTTTTATTGTTGTTGCAAATAAAGAAGACATTAAGAATAAAATTATAAAAGGAAATGAGAGAGTTCTTACTGCGCGTTTAACAGATGCAAAATTTTTCTGGGAAAAAAACAAAAGTCAAAACTTAGTAAAACAAGTAAGTAAACTTAAAGGCATTACTTTTTATCAAAGTTTAGGCTCACTTTATGACAAAACCCAAAGAATAAGAGTTTTAGCTTCATTCATCGCTGATATTATCAATTGTAAAAAAGATGATGCAGAGATAGCTGCTTCAATTTGTAAGGCAGATCTAGTTTCAGATTTAGTAGGAGAATATCCAGAATTACAAGGAGTACTTGGAAAATATTTTGCAGTAGAACAGGGTTTTAGTTTAGAAATTGCAAATGCAATTTCAGATCATTATTTACCAGTTGGACCAGAAGATAGAGTCCCAAAAGAAAAAATTTCAATCGCAGTGGCACTTGCTGATAAGATAGATAATTTAGTTGGATTCTTTGGAATCAACGAAAAACCAACAAGCTCTAAAGATCCCTATGCATTAAGAAGATCAGCGCTTGGCATTCTTAGAATATTAATAGAAAATAGAATTTCTATTTCATTAAAAGAATTAATTAATAACTCAAAAAATTCATATCTCACTCAAAGAGTGAGTATGCAAAACCTTAAGTTTACTGAGGAAATTTTATCTTTTATTTCTGACCGATTTAAAAATTTACTAAAAGATCAAAAAATCAGACCTGATGCTATTGAATCTGTTTTATTTAATAGTAGATCCGATGATTATTTTGGATTGTTTACTAAAATTAAAAATTTGAACAAAGTTGTGAAGAGTGATGACGGACAAAATGTTATTGCAGTTTATAAAAGATGTACAAACATTTTAGAACAATCAAAGAAAGAACTTAAGCAAGAATTTTATGGAGATCCAGACACTGTTTTATTTAAACATAATGAAGAGAATTTTTTATTAGAAAAAATAAATGAAATTAGAGAACACTATACAACTCCTGCACGATTAAGAACTGTGGAACAGACGATGGCTTTACTAGCTAGCACAAAAGGTTTTGTTGATAAGTTTTTTGATAACGTAAAAGTCAATGACGAAAATGAGCAGATCAAAAAAAACAGATTAGAGTTACTATTCCTATTGTGTAAAACTTTTGATAGTTTTGCTGACTTTTCAAAATTTGAGGTTTAAAAAATGCCAAAGTGGGTTTATCAGTTTAATAGTACAAACTGCGAAGGGACTGTTTCGCAAAAACCTCTATTAGGCGGAAAAGGAGCAAATCTTGCAGAAATGGGAAAGTTAGGTCTTCCTGTTCCTCCTGGATTCACAATTACAACAGAGGTTTGTACTGAGTTTTACAAAAATAATCAAAAATATCCAGACGATCTTAAGATACAAGTGGAAGATGCTATACGAAACATTGAAAAAATTTTAGGAAAAAATTTTGGCGATGTTAACAATCCTTTATTAGTATCAGTTAGATCAGGCGCAAGAGTATCTATGCCTGGAATGATGGATACGGTTTTAAATTTAGGACTAAACGATAAAACTGTTTTAGGATTAATTAAAAAAACTAATAACGAAACATTTGCTTACGATAGTTATAGACGCTTTATTCAAATGTATAGCAATGTTGTTCTTGAAGTAGATCATCATAATTTTGAGGACTTACTTGATAATTATAAACTGACAAAAGGTGTATTATCAGACACAGATCTTAAAGCTGAAGATTGGAAAACAATTGTTGGTAATTATAAAGACATAGTAAAAAAATATACAAAAAAAGATTTTCCCCAAGACTCACACGAACAGTTATGGGGAGCAATTAGCGCTGTATTTAAATCCTGGCAAAACCAAAGAGCAAAAACTTACAGAAGATTAAATAATATTCCTGAAGAGTGGGGTACAGCAGTTAATATACAATCTATGGTATTTGGTAATATGGGTAATGATTGTGCTACGGGCGTTGCATTTACTAGAAACCCGTCCACAGGAGAAAATAGTTTTTATGGAGAATACTTAATTAATGCTCAAGGTGAAGATGTTGTTGCGGGTATTCGAACACCAAGAAATATTACAAAAAAAGCAAGATTAGAGTCATCTTCGGAAGATCTTTCCTTAGAAGAAACTATGCCTGAAGCTTTTGTTGAACTTACAAAAATTTATAAAAAATTAGAAAGTCATTACCGCGATATGCAGGATATTGAATTTACAATTGAGAATAAGAAACTATGGATGTTACAAACTAGATCAGGAAAAAGAACAGCCAAAGCTTCAATAAAGATTGCAGTAGATATGGTTAGCGAACAATTAATCACAAAAGATGAGGCTTTGCTTAGAATTGATCCAAAAATTTTGGATACTCTTCTTCATCCAACTTTAGATCCAAAAGCTAAAAAAAATGTAATAGCAAAAGGACTACCAGCATCCCCAGGGGCAGCGACTGGAAAAGTTACTTTCAATGCAGATGATGCTGAGCAAATGAAAGCGAATAATCAAAACACTATTTTAGTCAGGGTTGAAACATCCCCCGAAGATATCCATGGAATGCATGCTGCTGTGGGTATTTTAACTTGCAGAGGAGGCATGACAAGTCATGCTGCTGTTGTTGCTAGAGGAATGGGAAGAGCCTGCGTTTCAGGAGCTGGAAATATAAAAATAGATTATGCGGCTAAATTTTTTAAAGTAGATAATATTGAAGTTAAAGAAGGAGATACTATTACAATAGATGGTTCAACAGGTGAAGTTATGCTTGGAGAGGTTAAAACAATTAATCCTGATATTTCGGGAGATTTTTCTCAGATAATGAAGTGGGCAGATGAAGTAAGAACTTTAAAAATTAGAGCAAATGCTGAAACTCCATTAGACTCTAGAACTGCAAGAGGATTTGGAGCGGAAGGAATAGGACTTTGCAGAACAGAGCATATGTTCTTTGATGAAGAAAGAATTTTATATGTAAGACAAATGATTCTTTCAAAAACTAAAGAAGATCGTTTAAAAGCCTTAGATAAGATTTTACCATTTCAAAGAAAAGACTTTGTAGAAATTTTTACAATTATGAAGGGTCTTCCTGTTACAGTGAGATTATTAGATCCTCCACTGCATGAGTTTTTGCCAAAAACAGAGAAAGAAATAGATATTGTTGCAAAATCTTTAAAAATACATTCAAGTGAAATTAAAAATAGAATTAATTATTTGCATGAAGAAAACCCAATGCTGGGTCACAGAGGCTGTCGTTTAGCTATTTCATTTCCTGAAATTTATGAAATGCAATGTCGAGCAATTTTTGAAGCTTTATATGAATTACAAAAGCAAAAAGTTGAACCAGTGATACCAGAAATTATGATTCCACTTGTTGCAACAGAAAGAGAAATTGAAATTTTAAAAAGATTAGTAGATCGCACTGCACAAGAAGTTCAAAAGAAAAATAATTTCAATGTAGATTATTTAGTAGGTACTATGATTGAACTTCCACGAGCAGCTATTAATGCAAAAAATATTGCAAAACATGCTGATTTTTTTAGTTTTGGAACAAATGATTTAACACAGACAACACTTGGCATATCAAGAGATGACTCTGGTAAATTTTTAGATGACTATGTTGAAAATAAAATATTCAAAATTGATCCATTTGTAAGTATTGATCAAGATGGAGTCGGTGAACTTATAAAACTTGCATGCACACGAGGACTTGAATCAAAAAAGAATTTAAAACTTGGAATTTGTGGAGAGCACGGTGGAGATCCAGATTCTATAGACTTTTGTCATAGAACAGGTCTTAATTATGTATCTTGTTCACCATACAGAGTTCCAATAGCCAGATTGTCTGCTGCTCAAGCAAGCATAAGATCAAAAAAATAAGAACGATTCTTGATAAATTTAATATAAATTCTTATTCCTTTTTAAGAGCTCATAGATTGCAAAAAAATTGGTTATTAAAAAACCTTGATTTTATTAGTTTATTTTTAAAACTTTATTTGGAATATAGGCTTTTCCTTGTCAAAAAAACATTTACAGAAAACATTAAATTAAATAGTTTCCCCGCCAATTAACTTAACAACAAGTAGAAACAAATGAAAACTATACTAGCAACAATAGTAAGTATGTTCTTATTCGTATCTTTTGCAAACGCTCAAGCTAAATCTTGTGCTGATTTAATCAAAAGTTACGATGCAGCAGTAAAAACAGCAAAATTAGATGCGGCAACTACAAAAAAAGCAGCTGATCTAAGAAAAGCAGCTGGTGATGCACTAGCAGCTAAAAAAGAAGCTGATTGTGTTAAATCAATCAACGCCGCTTCTGCTCTTTTAACTCCTGCTAAGAAGTAAGCATTTTTTTAAAGTGCTAACTTAATAGTTAGCACTTTAAAATTCCCACCTTTTAATTTTAGTTTTATTAATTAGTAACTATTAATTATTATTTTAAATGATCTTTGTGATGAATCACAAAGTATAAATAAGAAAGCATGCAAAATATCCCGAATGTAGAAAATGCTAACTGATATGAAAAAAGAGTGCTGTAGCCAAAAGATTTAAATAAATCGATCAAGACTCCAATTAACCACTGCACTGTAAATGTACCAAGAAATAAAATTAGATTATAACTTGATAAAGCTTTGCCAGCAATTGCATTAGAAAATGTCATACCAACTGCGGGCTGAGCTAAAGATACGAATATGCTAGAAATTAAAAAAAGAGCAAAATGGAAACCACTCACATTTTCTCCAGAGTAAATAATAAATCCGATAGCTAAAAAACTAAAAGGTACTCCAGTTATAATAATTTTGTCTGTTGAAATTCCTTTTTTATGAAAATATGGATTAACTAATCCCCAAATAAAAAAAGTTACTAACATCGATAAATTTAACCAAAATAAATTTGTTGCAGATTGAATTGGAGTAAAACCACTTACGTTTGTCATCCAAGGTCCTGCCCATAAAGTTTGTATTGCTTGTAGTCCTCCATAATTGAAAAAACCAAGCGGGACTAAACTTAAAAAATATGGGTGAGTCCAAATAGTTTTGTAACTCGAGATTCCTTTATCTTCTATAGGTAATTCAGTTTTATTCCATGATGGAATAATAAAAATTATAAGAATTACTGTAATTAAAATTAAACCAGCGATAATTAAAAAAATGTTTCTCCAACCAATTTGAGGCAATAACCATTGGATAGGAATAGTTGATGCTAACATTCCAAGAGCTCCGGTCATTAACATCCAAGCATTAGCTCGCTGTTGTTGTTCAAGAGGTAACCATTTTCTATATCCTGTTAAGGGAGCCATCAAACATACAGAAACTCCAACCCCAATCAAAATTCTAGACATTAAAAGATTTAAAAAATTTTCAGATTTAGAAAATGCTATAGTGCTAATGAGAGCAATTATTAAAAAAAAAGCGATTATTTTTTTTGGTCCATATTTATCTAAAAAATAACCACTAGGAAGTTGCATGGCTGCAAAACCTAAAAAATATCCACCAGCTAATAATCCAAGATCACCAGAATTTAATCCAAGTTCCTGAGAGAATACAGGGGATAAGGTTGCTGTACTTGCTCTTATGAGCGTGGATATGAAATATCCTAATGCAAATACTAAAAATACAATAATTGCTCGATTTTTAGTTAATAAATTTATGCTCAAGTGAAATTCCTTTCATTATTAATTTACAATTAATCATTAATTTTTAAATTTTTAAAGAAATCTAAAGCTTCAGGATTAGCTAGTGCTTCAATATTATCAATTTTATCTCTATTAATTATTTTTCTTACTGCAATTTCAACAATTTTGTTTGATTTCGTTCTAGGAATATCTGGGCAAGCGATAATTTTAGCTGGTACATGTCTTGGACTGCAATTATTTCTAATTTTTTTCTTAATTTTATCTATTAATTTATTGGAAAGTAAATTGCCCTTAGTTAATTTTACAAAAAGTATTATTCTTATATCGTTATTATAATTTTGACCTATTACAATTGACTCAGCAATTTCACTAAAAGATTCAACTTGTCTATAAATTTCAGATGTACCAATTCTAACTCCGCCAGGTTTTAATGTTGCATCAGATCTACCATAAATAATATAACCACCATTTTCAGTTTTTTGAATATAATCACCGTGATGCCAAATATTTTTATACTTTTTAAAATAAGCATTTAAAATTTTATCACCAGATTTATCATTCCAAAACATAACAGGCATAGATGGAAAAGGTTTTTTGATTACGAGTTCTCCTTTTTCATTAATATTAGTAGAATTTCCATTATCATCAAAAACATCAACATCTATTCCAAGACTAGGACCTTGAATTTCCCCTGCATAAATATTATTGAAAGTATTACAAATATTAATAACTCCAACGACATCAGTTCCTCCTGAAATAGATCCTAGATGAACATCCTTCTTAATTTTTTTATAAACATAAATAAAACTTTCTTTAACAAGAGGACTTCCTGTTGAAGTTATAGTTCTTAATTTTTTAAGATTATATTTTTTTGCATTAAAATTTTCTTTCTTGAGGTGATCAATATATTTTGCAGCCACTCCAAATAAAGTAAACTGATGTTGTTCACAATATTTGATTAAGCAATCATTATTTTTATAAAATGGAAAACCATCATAAAGATATATACTTGCTTTGCATGCAAGACCTGCAACCAACCAATTCCACATCATCCAACCTGTAGATGTAAAATAAAACAGTTTGTCATTTTCTTTTACATCACAATGAAGAATAAGTTCTTTCATTTGCTCAATTAATGCATTTCCAGCTCCATGGACTATGCATTTAGGGTAACCAGTGGTTCCACTTGAATAAAGTATATAAATAGGATGATTGAACGGAAATTCTTTAAAATCTTCATCGACTTTATTTTTACTTAAAACATTCTCAAGAGAAATATAGGAATGATTAGTTTTTTCATTATCATAATTAAAAATAACCACATGTTTAATGGAAGGTATTTTTTTTAAAATTTCAGGAATTTTATCAATTAATAATATTTTTTTTCCATTATAAAAATAGTGATTAGCACTTATTAAAATTTTAGGTTTAATTTGTAAAAATCTGTCAACTACACCCTGTATTCCAAAGTCAGGTGAGCAAGATGACCAAATCCCCCCAATTTTTGCCGTTCCTAGAAAAGTAATTATTGTTTCAATCGTATTAGGCACATAAGCTGCAATTCGATCATTTTTTTTTATTCCAATTTTTTTTAAAAAAGCAGAAAATATGCAAACTTTTTCATATAATTCTTTCCATTGTATTTTTTTTTCAAAACCTGTTTCTGATCTAAAAAATATAGCCAAATCTGAGTTTTTTTTTGATAATAGATTTTTTGCAAAATTAATTTTGGCATTAGGAAAAAATTTATTTTTATGGAAAATAGGATGGGTTTTAATAATTTGTTTTCCTTTAATTCCTTTTAATTTAAAAAAATCCCAACATTCAGACCAAAATTGTTCATTATTTTTAACAGACCATTCCCACAGCTTTTGATAATCTGTTTTAAAATTAGTATTATATTTTTTTTCTATTAAATTTTTAAATTTATATAAATTTGAATTTTCTATCTTTTTTTTGCTAGGCGACCATAACAAATCATTCATTCTTAGAAATGTAAGGAAATATTGTGATGTCCTGATTCACATTTAGCAATATGCAAAGCTTGTTTTTTTGGTAATTTATCTTGTTGTCTTATACCAATAGTATCTTTAATTTCATCATCGTATTTTTCTAAATAAGGAAGTAATATTTTTGCAGGCTTTTCTCTCCACTTAATTTCTTTATTTATTAAATTTAAACTTTCATTAATTTTTTCATTAGTTATTTGACGGTCATTATTTCCTTTTTGAATATCTGCTATAACACTATAAATTGTATCTTTTATTTCATTTGTTCCGGAAATTTTATCTAATCTATACATAACATCATTCAACAACTTTAAAAGTTTATCAAAGTTATTAGCTTTAATTTCATTAATACTTTCTTTAAGATTTGCCTGTTCAGTTTTTAAATTTTCTACATCTTGTAGATTTTTTTTAAGTTGTTTAAAATTTGCATAACTGTCGACTGATAAATAATAAGTATATAATGATTTTTTATAATCATTATATAACTCTTTATATTTCTTATTTTTTTCTACAAATTCTTTAGGTACTAGTTTTTCAAGTTTTATAATTTCATTTTTATAATTTTGAATTTTTTCTTTTAATTCAGATATTTTTTTTTCACTTTTCGCTTGTTTAATGTCTTTTTCAATTTCAATAATTTTTTTATTAATATCTAGAATTTTTGATTGATTTTTTCTAGCAGCTATATGAATGTCATAATAATCTTTTGAAAAAGTATCTAATATTTTTTTCTTTTCCTGTGCGTTCTTTACTAAATCTAAAGCTATTAATGATTTGGTAAAATGATCATTTAATATTTCTTTTTTACTATCAGGTAATGAGTCAAGATTTAACTTTTTTGCATTATCAATTGCAATTTTTATTTTTGCTCCATCTTTGTCATAAAGATTAAAGGTGTAATCTATTAAACATCTTTCTAGTCGAGGATTTGTTGGAGGAGGCGACAATTCTGAAGTTAAATAGCTTCGCGTAGGAATATAGTTTGATAATGATGGCCAGTAACAAGTGATAAATAATCCTATTAATTGTAAACATATAAAGGGCACTGCTCCTTTCCATATATCTAAAGTTGTTATTGAAGGCGGCGCAACTCCTCTTAGGTAAAATAAAGAAAACCCAAATGGTGGAGTTAGGAATGAGGTTTGCATATTTACGCCAACCATCACTCCAAACCAAAGAGCTGTTACGTTTGCCTCAGGATTTGCCAGTAAAATTGGCGCAATTATCGGAACAACAATTACCGCAATCTCAATGTAATCAATAAAAAAACCTAATATAAATATTATAAACATTACGACCCAAAACTGTGTCCAGAAACCACCAGGAAGATCCTTTAAAAAATTTGTTATAACTTCGTCCCCACCAAAACCTCTAAATGCCGCTGTTAGCATTGCTGCCCCAATTAAAATGATAAAAACCATGGTTGTTGTTAGAGCTGTTTCGGTAGTAACGTATTTTAAAATATCTTCTGTTTTATAAACTCTCCAAAAACTCCAAATTAAAGAAATAACAAGTGCGATAACAAATAATGTGCTAACTACAATTCCTGTTAGCTGATAATTATTTGTAATATTTTTAATATTTAAATTTAAGCTAAAATGTAAAATTAGTATTCCAATACTTGAAATTGTTGCGATTATTGTCGGGGTATAAGTATGTTTTTTATTTGGATGAAGTTTATAACTCGCCATTACTGTAGAACCAAGTGCACCAATCGCACCAGCCTGGTTAACTGTTGTAACCCCAAATAAAATTGATCCCAATACAATAAAAATTAACAATACTGGAGGAATTAATGTTGAGGATACTTTTATCCAAAACTCTTTATCGAAACCCTTTTTATTTGGAATTGCAGGAGCAGAGTTTTTAATAAATATTGCATGAATTAATACATAAGCTGCATATAAAAAAACTAAAATTAGTCCTGGAATAATTGCACCAAGAAACATTTCGCCAGCACTAGTTGATTCTACATTTAGAAAACTAGGCATTAAAGATTCACCCGTAAGCCCTTGATATAAATTTTTTCTAATATTATCTGCAATATCTGATGCATTAGAGAGTTGATCCGCAACTATAATAAGCACAACGGATGGAGGGATAATTTGTCCTAAAGTTCCTGAAGCTGTTATTATTCCTGTAGCTAAATTTTTATTATATTTAGCCTTAAGCATGGAAGGTAAAGAAATTAGTCCCATGGCAATAACTGTTGCACCTACAATTCCTGTAGTAGCCGCTAATAAACCGCCAACTAAAACTACAGAGATTCCTAGTCCTCCGGGAATGCTTCCAAATAGCTGGCCCATAGTATTTAATAAGTCTTCAGCTATTTTTGAACGCTGCAGAATCAATCCCATATAAATAAATAATGGAATTGCAATTAAAGTATCTCTATTAACGTCCCAATATGCGCCTCTAAAATTATTAATACCAACACTTATCCATTCTGCTGGACCTTCATTAATAAAATAAGCATGGGTGTTTCCTTCAAAAATAAATCCTAGCAATGCTGCTATAGCAATTGCTATAACTCCAGCTCCGGGCAATGCAAATCCAACAGGAAAACCTGTGCCAAGAGCTGCCATCATAATTAAAACGAGAATTAATATAAATAGTACTTCCATTTATAATTTTATTTTTTTTTGTAAATTTTATTTGCGTTAAATAGAATGTAGCTTGCAAATTGGATAATCATAGTAACGGCAAACACACCTAAAAAAGCTGCCATCATATATTTCACATAAAGACCTGCTGTTGCTTGACTTGTAACTTCAAAATTAACAATTGGTGAGTTAATAGTGCTAGATCTTCCATCCATTCCGTAAATCATTACTAATGCACATAGTGGAATACCAAAAAAAGTTGAACCTATAATATTTAATAGTGCCTGGGTTTTTTCTTTTGCTCGAGCATACAAAATGTCGACACGCACATGACCTTCTTTAACGAGTGTATGAGCGCTTCCTAATAAAAATAATGCGGCATACCAATATCTTACTAAGTCGCCCATGAAAGTTTGTTCATAAGAATAAACAAACCTAGAAATTACAATCAAACCTTCGGCAACTACTACTAAAGTTGCAAGCCAAACAAATCCAATTTTTTTGTTATAGAATGCAATAATAAAACTTAAAATAGCAAGAGGAGCATGAATAAATGTAATTCTATTTTGAGGACTGGATAAAAATAAGTGAATTTTTTGATTGATGTAAGTGTAAATAATTTTCTCAGAAACAAAAAAAGAAATAATAAAATCAACAATACCAACAATTAATGCAGTCCAAAATACTCCATGAACTATATAAGAGGATATTGCGGATAAAGTTTCAGAGTCTTGTTGAAGAGATCTTTTATTAAAAATAGAAACAATTATAAATGGTAGAATAATTGCAAATATATAAATAAATATTTGAGTATAAAATAGATATAAATTCTTTTCAGTAACCGTAGTTGTTTTAAAAAAAATTTTATTCGATCCAGGCCAACCCAGATAATAAGTTAGAATGTTATTAATAAGAAAAGCAAAAGTTAAAAAAGTTATAAGATAACAAAATATCCTAAAAAATCTTGGAGTCGAAAACATAAATGGTAACTAAATAGTGGGGCTTATGACCCCACTATTTTTAATTATTAATTAAATGCCCAAGACTCTATTTCTTTGTGCGACGTATGCCTGGTCAGCAATTTTATTCCAAGCACCAAGTTCTGCACGCGCTTTATGGAAACTTTGAACAACTCTTTTTCCCATATCGCTACTTGCTTCATTTTCAGAATCAACTTCTTTCGCAGCTTTTCCAAAAGCATCATAGATTCGATCGCTTACTCTTCTAAGCTGAACCCCATGATTGTTAACAAGTCTTTTTAATGCCTCACCGTTTTTAGCATTAAATTCAGACATCATTATTTCATTTTCAGCAGTTGCAGCAGTTTCAATAAGTAATTGATCTGTTTTAGAAAGACTTGATAGCCAAGATTTATTTACACCAATTGAAAGCATCGAGCCTGGCTCGTGTACACCAGGGTAGTAGTAGAATTTTGCAGCTTCATAAAATTTTAAAGCTTCATCATTCCATGGACCGACCCATTCAGTTGCATCAATTGTTCCAGACATTAATTGTTCATAAATTTGACCCCCTGGAACATTTACAACTGAAACTCCAAGTTTAGACATCATTTGTCCTCCAACTCCAGGTATTCGCATTTTTAAACCCTTAAGATCTTCCGGAGAATTTATTTCTTTTCTAAACCATCCCTGCATTTGCACACCTGTGTTTCCACACATAAATGGTTTAATATTAAATTTTCCAGATAACTCATCCCATAATTGCTGACCACCTGCAAAACGTATCCAAGAATTAAACTCTGTATAAGTTAAACCCATTGGAACAGAACAGAAGTAACCAAAAGCTTTTTCTTTACCTGTCCAGTAATATTCTGCTCCATGATAAATTTGTGCATCCCCTTTTCCAACAACATCAAATACATCAAATGCACCAACGCGCTCACCGGCAGAATAGTAATTTATTTTAATCCTACCATCCGTAATTGCTTCAACACGTTGAGCAAATCTTCTAGCTCCTGTATCCAAGCCCGGTAAATTTTTTGGCCAAGTTGAAACCATAACCGCTTCAGTTTTTGACTGAGCAATTGCTGGTGCGCTTAAAGTGGTTGCTGCAACTGCAAGTCCTGTTGTTGCAACTGCTGCTCCTTTAATAAACTTTCTTCTTGAAGAATTTTTTGTTTTCTTAAGATTTTTATTATCATCTAACATTTATAATCCCCTTATTTTGTTATTTAAGATTAAGTAATTTAATCCTAAAAGTTCTAAGTCACAATCAATGAATATTTAAAAAATTTGATATTTTATTTGTAATAATATTAAATAATACAATTATAAATTGTATTTAATTTCATATGAACTTTCAAAAAACAATTTTGGTAACCGGATCAACTAGCGGAATTGGTTTGGCTATAACAGAAAAATTTTATAGTGAATTTTATAACGTTGTTATAGTCGGTAAAGTAAAATTAACAGTTATAAATAAATTAAAAAAAAATTTTGATAAAGATCGTTCATTAATTTTAAATTTGGATCTTACAAAAGTTAGTAATATTAAAAAATTAATTATTTTAGCTAAAAAAAAATTTAAAAAGATTGATGTACTTGTTAATTGTGCAGGTATGCAAGCAGTTTCTCCTATAGATAAATACTCAGAGGATATTTGGAGAAAATTATTAGATATTAATCTTAATGTTGCGTTTTATATGACTAAATATGCTTTACCTATTATGCGCAAAAATAATTGGGGAAGAATTATTAATATTGCATCAACTCATGGCTTAATAGGATCAGTTAATAAGTCTGCTTACACAGCCTCTAAACACGGTATCGTAGGTCTTACAAAAGTTACCGCTTTAGAAACTGCAAAAGAAAAAATTACTTGCAATTCTATATGCCCAGGCTTTGTACTGACTGAGCTTATTCAAGATCAAATTGATACAATTGCAAAAAAATTTAAATTATCTAATGCCAAAGCTCAAATCCAACTTTTAAAAGATAAGCAGCCATCTTTAAGATTTGTGCAAAAATCACATATTGCAGATTTAATTTATTTTTTATGCTCCGATAGTGCATCAGAAATAACGGGTGCAAATATTCCAATAGATGGCGGCTGGACAGCGCAATAATAATTATTCTAGTCCAAATTCATTATTAACAATCTGTGCGCCAAGCGCTAAAGATTTCATTTTTGCATTTGCAACTTCTTGAGAAAAAGTAACTAACCCACAGTTTGTGCAGCCTAAAATATTTCTTGGTTCTGCAAATTTAGTAGCATTTCTTAAAATATTAGCAACTTGTTCAGGGGTTTCAATTTTTTTTGTAGCTACATCAATAGCACCTACTAAAATTTTTTTTCCTTTTAATAATTCAATTAAATCCATAGGAACTTTTGAGTTTTGACACTCTAAACTTATTTGATCAATTTTACTTTTGGCAAGCAATGGAAATACATGTTCATATTGTCTCCATTCTTCACCTAAGCTATTTTTCCAGTTTATATTTGCCTCAATCCCGTATCCGTAGCAAATATGGACAATTGTTTTTGCTTTTAGATTGTTTGCTGCTTTTTCTAAAATTTTAATTCCCCAATCTTTTACTTCATCAAAAAAAACATTAAATGCAGGCTCATCAAATTGAATATAATCAACGCCTACGTTTACAAGCTCTTGAGCTTCATCATTTAAAACTTCTGCAAATTTTTCTGCTAATTTTTCTCTACTTTGATAATAATTATCATATAAAGTATCCACCATTGTCATAGGTCCTGGTAGGGTATACTTTATTGGAAGTTTTGTAAGAGATCTTAGGTATTTTGCATCTTCCACAAATACAGATTTTTCTCTTACTATATCCCCAAATACAACAGGAACACTGGCATCATATCGATTTCTAATTCTTACGATTTTTTTATTTTTAAAATCAACACCACTCAGATGTTCTATAAACGTTGTAACAAAGTGTTGTCTTGTTTGTTCACCGTCTCCAATAATTGACAGTCCAGAATTTATTTGATTATCAACCGCAATTTTAATTGCTTTTCTTTTTCCTTCCTTAAGTTGCTTTCCTTCTAATAACCATGGAGACCAAAGTTTTTCAGGTTCTGCTAACCAACTTGGTTTTGGCAAACTTCCTGAGATAGTAGTTAAAATTTTATTGTTCATTCCTAACTTTGCTTTAATTAATCTAATTTTATTAATATATCTTGAAAATTAAAATTATATAAAAATAACAGTAAATGAAAATTTTTCATGGGTTTAATAAAAAGTTTATAAAAGGAGATATTTACGGAGGAGTTACAGCTGGAATTATTGCTTTACCACTAGGTCTAGCTTGGGGAACTGTTTCAGGACTTGGGCCATTAACTGGAATTTATAGTTCAATTATTGTTGGATTTTTAGCAGCAATGTTTGGTGGAACTCCAGGTCAGATTTCAGGACCAACAGGTCCAATGGTTGTAATTATTGCAGCTGCCTTTTTAGAATTTAAAGATCAGCCAGAAATTGTTTTCTTTTGTGTTACTTTTTCAGGATTAATTCAAATTTTAATTGGTATTTTTAAACTTGGAAATTTAATTAATAAAATTCCTTATTGTGTTTGTTCAGGCTTTATGTCTGGTGTTGGTTTAATTATTATTTCTCTTCAGCTTACCATTTTATTTGGTCTTGGCGCAAAACCACAAGTGATTAGTGCTCTTGTAAATTTACAAAATATTTCAAATGTTAATGGACAGGCTTTTCTTATAGGGTCTTTTGGTCTTCTTATTCTTTTCTTTATTCCAAAAAAAATTAATAAAATTATACCGTCCTCAATTATTGTTTTATTTTTGGGTTCTCTTTTATCTTACTTGTTTTTTTCGCAACAAGAATTAATTGGAGATATACCAAAAGGACTTCCGTCGTTTCATTTTACCTTACCACAACCTAATCAATATTTAGCTGTACTTTTTTATTCTACAGCACTTGCCTTAGTTGGGGTTATAGACAGTTTATTGACCGCAGTAGTGCATGATCGAATTACTCTTACAAAACATCTTCCAAACAAAGAGTCTATTGGTCAAGGAGTTGGAAATTTTGTTGCAGGTTTATTTGGTGCTTTAGCAGCAACAGGCGCTGCAATGCGAACTGTAGTTAATCTTAAAACAGGAGGAAAAACCCCTATATCTGGAATGATTCACTCAATAACACTTACTCTTATTGTTTTTGTTCTTGCTCCATTAGTTAAAATAATCCCGCTTGCAATTTTGGCTGCAATTTTGATTAAAACAGGACTTGATATTGTAGACTGGGAGTTCTTAAGAGAACTTAAGGGAAAAAGTAGAGTTGATGTTATTACAAAATTTATAGTTCTTATTCTTACAGTGTTTACAAATTTAATTTTATCAGTTTTTGTAGGAGTTTTTTTTTACTTTATTTTAAAATTTTTACTAAAATACAGAAAAATCGCTTAAAAATTTTGTTTCACTAAGAATTTTTAATGGTAATGTAAATTTATGGTCTTAGGAATTCCACTCGAATTTTATTTTTTTGCACTCATATTATTATTTGTTGCCCTATTTCATAATCACGTTTTAAAAACAGCACTTATTGGTTTAACCATTGTAACAATTTACAAAATTTTTTTTGCAGGCTTTAAAACAGGCGCTGGATTTAATGGATTTATAATTCATCTAAGTCATGAATGGGTAATTATTATTAATCTATTATGTTTACTGGTTGGATTTGCTTTACTTTCAAATCATTTTGAAAAAAGTAATATAACAGACAAAATCTCAGTAATTTTACCTGATGGATGGAAAGGTGCATTTGTATTGCTTGCATTTGTTTTTTTTATTTCATCATTCTTAGATAATATTGCTGCTGCAATTATTGGAGCGACAATTGCATCTAATCTTTTTAATAAAAAAGTTCATATTGGATATCTTGCTGCAATTGTTGCAGCTTCTAATGCTGGTGGCTCAGGCAGTGTAGTAGGGGACACTACAACTACGATGATGTGGCTGGCAGGAGTTCCTCCAATCCAAGTATTGCATGGTTACATAGCAGCATTTGTTGCATTGTTTGTTTCAGGATATTTTGCTGCAAAACAACAAGAGTCTTATCAATCTATTATTAGAAGTTCACATTCTGGAAGAAGCGTTGATTGGGGAAGAATTTTTATAGTTTTTTTTATTTTAATTACTGCTGTCGTTACGAATGTTGTCGTAAATATTAAATTTTCTGATTTATCAGATTACTTCCCATTTATTGGGGTATCAGTTTGGATTGCTTTATTTATTTTAATTCCTCTTAGAAAACCTGATTGGTCGATAATACCTGGTGCTTTTAAAGGAAGTATTTTTTTACTAGCGCTTGTACTTACAGCTTCAATGATGCCAGTTGAAAAGCTACCCCCTGCATCATGGTACTCAACATTTGGCCTTGGATTTTTATCAGCTGTATTTGACAATATTCCTTTAACCGAACTTGGAATTAAACAAAATAATTATGATTGGGGAATGCTAGCTTATTGCGTTGGATATGGCGGGTCTATGATTTGGTTTGGATCATCAGCTGGTGTTGCAGTTGCAAATTTATTTCCAGAGGCAAAATCAGTTGGTCGTTGGGTTAAAGAGGGTTGGCATGTAACTTTTGCTTATATAGTTGGTTTTGCAGCTATAATGTTAATTTGGGGATGGCATCCAATGCTAATTGCTCACAAATAAAAATTAAAAGAAAAAAATATAAATTTTTCTTATACTTAAAGCAGTAATTAAACAGCCAACAACAGTTAAAATCATCTTAACACTCATTCTTGAAGTAGCCTTTGCTGCATAGGGTGTTATTAAAAAACCACCAATTATAAGCCCAGCTAATGCTTCCCAATCTGTAACTTTAACCATAAACAGAAAAGTAGTTGCAGATGCCAAGTTAATAAAAAACTCAGAGGCATTAACAGTTCCAATAACTTTTTTTGGCATCATTTTTCCACCTAACAAACTTGTTGTCACAACCGGACCCCAGCCACCCCCTCCAGCGCCATCAACAAATCCTCCAGTTACTGCAAGAGGCACAACAACTGAAATTTTTTGTTTAAATTGTAATTTGATTTTTGCATAAGCTTTTGCAATTAGAAATATTCCCATAAATAATAAATAAATAGAAATTACGATTGATAAATAAGGAATTTTAATTTTTGTTATTATTAAAGCTCCAATAGTAGCTCCAATGATTCCAGGAATAAGAAGTTTTTTAAATAATTTAGTATCAACATTTCCAATTTTCCAGTGATTTAGTCCTGACGATCCTGAAACAAAAATTTCAGCTATATGAATATAAGCAACTGCTTTAATAGGAGAAATTCCATAGCCTAATAAAAAAGCTGTACCCGTTACTCCATAAGCCATTCCTAAACTACCATCAATTAACGCTGCGATTGCTCCAAATAGTAATGCCCAAAAAAACAAATCACTATTAAAAGGAGTAACATCAGTCCCGCGATAATAACTTAACATTGCTATCGCTGAGACAACTAATAGGCCAAATAAAATTCGAAATACTTTATTACTCATTACAAAAGTTTATTATTTAATAAATAATGTTATTAGTTAATGAGCATGTTTCAAGTGTTAGATAAATTTAGGCAACCGATATTTGTGTTAATTGCAGGTTCAATTCTACTTGCGCTTGCATTTGGCATTAGACATTCTTTTGGAATTTTTTTAATTCCTATTAGTGAAAAAAATCAATGGGGTAGAGAAGTGTTTGCAATGGGTCTTGCATTTCAAAACTTGATGTGGGGAATTTGGCAACCGTTTACTGGAAGAATTTCTGATAAGATTGGAGCAGGGGTCGTCGTATTAGTTGGTGCTATTCTTTATTCTTTAGGTTTATTTTTAATGGGAACTCTATCAACTAAAACAGGATTTGTTATTGCATCTGGAATTTTAGGAATTGGAATATCAGGGGTTACATTTCCAATCTTTGGTGCAATAAGTCGATCTGTAACGCCAGAAAAAAGAAGTGTTTCAATTGGTATTGCAATGTCGAGCGCATCACTTGGACAATTTGTAATGTTGCCCGCATCATTAACTTTGCTACAAAACTTTGGTCCAACTTTAGCCTTTGGTATTTTATCTGTTCTTTCATTAATAATGTTAGCCCTTGCAGTTCCTATGTTTGAAAAACCAATTCAACAAACAACAACTTCACAAGATTTATCATTAAGAGAAGTATTGACGGAGGCCTTTAGTCATAAAGGTTTCTGGTTGCTATGTTTTGGTTTCTTTGTATGTGGATTTCATATTCTTTTTATTATGACTCATGTACCAGCATTTTTAATTGATAAAGGTTTATCACCACAAATAGGGACGATTGTTTTAGCCTTAATTGGACTATTTAATATTTTTGGAACTTATTATGCAGGATTTTTAGGATCAAAAATTAGAAAGCCTTTAATCTTAAGTTTTATTTATGGATCTCGTGCAGTAATTATTTTAATTTTTATTTTATTTCCCGTTTCAAACTTAACAGCTTATGTATTTGCTTCATTAATGGGAATACTATGGCTTTCAACAATACCGCCAACTCAAGGAACAATTACAACTGTTTTTGGCATTAAAAATATGAGTATGCTTTATGGAATTGCTTTTTTGTTTCATCAGGTTGGAGCTTTTTTAGGGGGTTGGTTAGGGGGTAAAGTTTATGATGTGACAGGCTCTTATGATATTGTTTGGTATATTTCAATTGCATTAGGAGTATTTGGTGCAATAATTAATTATCCAATTGAAGAAAAAACAGTCACAAGATTAGAAAGACAAGCGGTATGAAAAAATCGGTAATTTTTTTATGGGTCGGCTTTATTTTATTTCTTTTAGCAGTTGCTTACTCTTATCAAACTAAAGGGATGGAGCTTTATTTTTTGATTTCTAAGCTTTGTTCTTAACTATTTTTTATTATTTTCAACCCAAGATAAAAATATAAAAAATAGAATAGTTCCAACTATTCCAACTACAAAAAGTATTAAACCAGTAATTAAGCTCATAAAGTATTTATTTTTGTTTTGGTATAAAAGCTTCTATAATATCTGAATAATATTTTTTTAAATATTCAGCAAATTCCTCTAAAAGATTAAAGAAATCAGCAAATTCAGGATTTTTATTAATTATAGCTTCTCTATTTTCAAAGCTGAAACCTATACCAATGACTAAGATTATTAAAATAATTAAAAAGATTTTATTATAATTTGTTTTACTTTTATCCTCATATTTAATTGGGACATAGTTTTTATTAGGTTTTTCTTTTGTTGTTTTTTGACTTTTTGCTTTTTGTTTTTTTTCTTCTTCTTCTTTTATGTACTTTTCTTTTAAAACTTTAAATTCTTCAGAGCTTGCTGGTTCTTGAAACCATTTTTGATCACAAACTCCACACTGAACTACTCGACCATTGATACCAATTTCTTCGGCTTTCACTGCAAATTTATATTTTTTACAAGCGCATTCAATAATCATTTAAAAATAATACGGTTTAATATTAAAATATCTTTAGCATTATTTATAACTAATAAATCATATTTTTTCTTCATATCATTTTCTTTTTTTAATTCTTTATTGTTTGTTATTTTTTTTGAATCCTCTTTTTTTACAGAAACTTCATTTATAATTTTTTTTGTCGTATCTTGGATAGGTTTGACTTTTAAAATACTATCTACAGCATTTAAAATATCTGTTACTGG
>Ga0214921_10002724_pt1 | contig 28166 bp, 66 predicted proteins | sample LL1505_MetaG_FD_177992 | JGI IMG/M metagenome (GOLD analysis project Ga0214921, IMG submission 177992) | Freshwater microbial communities from Lake Lanier, Atlanta, Georgia, United States - LL-1505 | ecosystem: Environmental > Aquatic > Freshwater > Lake | place: USA: Georgia | collected...
CTTCATGTAGAGGCGTGAGACCGTAAGACCCTCTGGAAGTACTGCACGTGCCTGCTCCTTGGCGATGCCGTTCTCGATGGCCCACTTATAAGCATCCTTGGCCGCGTTGACGGCGATCTCCTGAAGCACGTTAAAGGTGCCCTGTAGCTTATCATCATCAGTCTTGATGGAGTTCTGACGATTCTTATGATCCTGCAGGCGCGCCTCGCGAGGCTCTACGAACTCGTTAGCCTCGGCATATCGCTGGCTAAACTCCTGAAAGACGAACGACCTATGACGAAGCATCTGACGAGCGATGTCTCGAGTCGTGATGATCTCGATGGTAGCGTCTACCATCTCGAGAGGAGATAGGTGCTTGTTCTTAATCAGATACTTCAAGAGCTTACCGGCCGTACCGTGGTTGCCTTGATTAGCCGGATTAGACACGCGCGCGCAATAAGCCACCAACTCCTCGGCGGTCTTACACTCGCTGATGACAGGCTTCGTCATAGAAATTAGAGTAGTCTGCATTCACAATCTCCATAATAAAAATGTATTAGGCAGTACGTACGATAGACCTCAGCATCCAGCCATGCTTGGCGTGAATGTCGGTACGATCCTGCAAGAAGTTAGATAGGCCGATCATGCCGGCGGCTTCCGCCTCGGTGTAGGCCTTCTTGAGGGTATTCATGACGATGCCGTTATCGATGAGGAGCTTAGACATCATCACCAAAGAGCTGGGAATGTTGAGCTCGTCTTGAATTGAAGTCAGCTCCTGAAAGCGTGTGAAGCTACCGGGAGCAAATCCGTCAGCGGCTCTGATGTGTTCTGCGATGGCGTCAGTGGCCAGCCAGAGCTCGTTATAGAGGCCCTCTAAGAACGAGTGGTACTGTGGAAAGTCCGGTCCAGTGACGTTCCAGTGAAAGTTATGAGTCTTTAGATACATCGCGAAGGTATCAGCCAAGACTTCCTTAAGGCTCTGAATAACCGGACTTTCCATGATCTCTCTCTTATGTTAAGAATGCTCTTAACTTATTTATCTTTTCCGAAGATGAGAGCCGTGATCACTGTCAGAAACATGCCAATGATCAACACGCCGAAGAAGATGGCGAGTGGAATCCAGAAGGGTGACAGTACCCACCACCAGCTCCAGTCGATGTAACCGGTGAGCTTTAGTGTGATGAATACGATGGCGAGGAGACCGCCGAAGCTGATCCCCCCGCTGCTAGCGGTGTCGGCCATCACGCCGCCTCCGCCATCTCTACTGCCTTCTCGAGAGCCACGACCTTGCGGTTGCGGTTCTGGCCATACCATGCACTGGCCAGTCGCGACTCAGTGGTGTGACCGAGCTCGTGGTCCATGAGGAACGTGGTGGCATTGAAGGCCGACCACCAAGAACCCTCAGCGAACTTGTGACCAGGCTGAGTGTCCAGAACCTCGAAGGCGCGCTTGGCCGCGCGGCTCTCGGTCTTGTCGTTCTTCGAGGACATGGCCGGGAAGACCGCAGTGAAGTACTCCTTCACGGTGTCGACCGTGAAGCGCTTGGAGCCAAGGAACGAAGCCATGTCCTTGTAGGTACCGAGCTTCTCGTTGGCGATGCCGAGCGTGTTCTTGACGAACTCGGCGTCGAACTCCTTGCGATGGCTCATGCGAACCATCAGGTCGCTCTTGCTGTTAAGAGACAGCGTAAGAGTGTTGTTGCACACCACGCGAATCGGCGTGAAGCGAATGTCGATGCTCTTGCCGTACTGGTGAGGATTGGAGAAGAGCAGGTAGCTCTCGACCTTGTCACCGTTGAAGAGCTCGAAGGAGTCCTTCACCTTGGCCAGAGCCCAGACGATCTCGCCGGACTTCAGGCTGCCGGCCGTGTGCATCTCCATGTCACCGGCCATGATGAACTCATTGAAGAACTCGAATGCAGTCTCGTTCTGCACAGGATTCCAGTCCTGAGAGACCGTGTCGAGGACTCGGCCGTCAGAGGAACGCACCAGGGCGTCCTTACCGACGTAGATCTGCTTGCCGCGAACGTCGGCATAAGCGGGGATCTTCTCGACGGTCCAGTTCAGACCGGCCTCGTCCAGCATCTGAGCCGGAGTCAGGTCTGCGATGACCCGCTTACCAAGGCCGTGCCACGGGGTCTCGCCCGCGTAGGCCATCGTTTCAACTTCATGCGCCATGATTAACTCCATGTTTGATTCTGATTGATTCTATCACACGTTTAGTCGTTTGTACAGGCTTTTTTCGAAACTTTCTTGCGGTTGTATGCCTTCTTAGAGGCGACAACACGCGGGCGGTACTTCGAGGTACCAAGATCCTTTGCAACCGCATTCCTCATGATACCCTCCGTTTCCATTATTAGTATCTTACCACGGCTACCTATGTATGTACATGCTTATTTTCGATAAAAGTGCGCTTTGGACAAAAAAAACCATCGGATTTGAATCCGATGGCTTGGAGCTCTTAGTTGAAGAAGTCTTTTAACTTCTTCTTACGATTGTCCGCCTCCTCAGCGAACTTGCTCTTATCGAAGGCCGGCCGATCATCGAGGATGTCGACCTGAGCAGACTGCTCCACGTCGTACAATCGCATCTTAGATCGATCCACTCCGACCACGAACCGCTTGAGGACAGTAGGATCGTTGTATCGATTCTTAAGTTGCTTGATCATCAGCTGGCCGAGGCCTTCCAGTTCTTCTGACGTGATGATGGCGAACATCAAGTCAGCAGTCATAGGGAGGCCGAAGCTGTCAGAAGTATTCTCCAGCCCCACATCCGAGTCACCGAAGCCACTCCGGTTGGTCTGAGTAGCAGAAACCACTGGAACGTTAAACTCTACTGCGAGCCCTCTGAGCTCTTCCGCGATAGTCTTGATAAGAGTGTATGAGTTAACATTAGAACCCATCTTAATACGACTAGAAGAACAAATGTTGAGATAGTCGATATAAATGATGTCGGGAACGAAGTTCTTCTTGAGTCTGAGTTCATTCAGTAGATACCTGAAGTTAGCCGAGCCGGCTGAGGCAGTAGGATACTCCTTGACGATGAGCTTACCGACCGTCTTCGATCGGATCTTCTCGACTTTCTTGTCGTAAGAGTCTTTTGGTAGGATGCTCAGCTCGTCGACTCGTGTGTTTAGAAGGTTGGCATCGATACGCTCGGCGATACGCTCCTCGGCCATCTCCATGGTGATGTAGAGGACGTTCTTACCATCCATCATGTTCGCTGAAGCACAGTGAGTCATGAAGAGGGTCTTACCGACACCGGTGCCTGCCAAGATGATGTTGAGAGTCTTTCTTGGCAGTCCACCCTTCGTGATGGTGTTGAAGAACTCGAGATCGAAGGCGATTCGATCCTCGATCTTATGGTAGAACTCGAACCGCTGGTCCGCGTTTTCCAGATAGTCGTGGCCGATATTCGTCTGAAAGCTTACGCCCAGGGCATCTGCAAGGATCTTCGGGATCGATCCCTTCGCTGATGTTCCAGACTTGTCGTCTAGAATCTTGATCGACTCCATGATCGCGTTGTAGATCGCCTTGTCCTGGCAAAACTTTTCCGTCGTGTCGATTAGCCATTCGATGTTACTCTCATCCTTCTCAATAGAAGAGACGTACTCGACTGCCGACTTGAAGGCCGCTTCGTTCAGGTTGTCTTTCTTGTCGAGCTCAATGACCAACGCCTCTTTCGAGGGAAGGTCATTGTAGGTCTTGACATAAGAGTCGACTAGATCGAATACGAGTCTCTCGGTTGGATTCTGAAAATACTCCGTCTTAAGAAATGGTAGGGTGCGCCTAGCATACTCTTCATTATATACTAGGTGCGTGAGTACGGTCTTCTCAATCATTACTCGCTCTCAGTCGTTTCCATGATCTTGCCAAAGCCGACTGTGTACTTCTCTTCGATGAACTTACGAAAGATAGGACACAGTAGAATTGGCTGCCAGAAGTCTCGAGTGTCTGTGTCGTCTATCCGGTATTTCTTCTCGACCACCTCTCCAGTCGATCGATCAACGCGCTGATACCAACCAGCAGAAGGCTTAATGACGTGCCCAGAAAGAAGAGCAACGTCAAGAAGACCGCTCCAACGAGAGATGCCACCATCGAAAGAAACAGTGATGGGAATCTTAGACTTCTCTTTAACATATCGAGACTTCTCGACGTTAATGATGAAATTATATCCGACAATCTCTTGACCATCTTTTTCCTGCTGCCTTCCGATAATGAAGATGTTATCTGCTGAGTAGTAAGAGCCAGTGCCACCTGAGACGATGTCCTTCGGATACATGGCCATCTCTTTGTATGTATGATTGACCACGACCATGGGAATGTCCTTGATCGTCAGATGTGGCGTCACCATGCGAAACAGAGACTTGATCTGTTTGGCGCGACTCATGTCGGCCGTAGACTTACCCTCCATCGCGTCGTCAACTTCCTTCTTCGAGGCCAAGTTACCGATGGAGTCTACTACGATGATGACACGATCGCCACGCTTGAGTCCGTCCATCTGCTTCATGATGTCGAACTTTAGCTGCTCGATGTCAGTGATGGGAGTGTGTAGGACTCGAGCTGTGTCGATCTCAAAGGAGTCGAAGTAAGACTGAGGAGTGCCGAACTCTGAGTCGTAGAAGAGAACCGCGGCATCCTTGTACTTGTCGAGATACGCCTTGACGAGTAGCAGAGAGAAAGCCGTCTTGAAGTGCTTAGACGGGCCAGCGAACATCGTCAGGCCGGGAGTCAGGCCGCCGTCGAAGCTACCCGAGAGTGCTACGTTCATCATAGGAACCGAAGTCTGAATCATGTCCTTCTGCGAGAAGAACTTAGATACGCTCAGGACTTCCGAGTCTTTAATCGTGGACGCTGCTTTAATCTTATCTAAAATACTCATGTATATCCTCCATGTATATGTGCATTGTATAACGAAGTATAGTAAATGTCAATCCCAGAAAGAGTCGATCGTATTCTTCCTCTCGTGTGACCAGTCGATCACCTTGAGAATGATGTTGATCGGATCTAAGAAACTCTTCTCGAACTGTGTGGCATAGTCTATGTATTTCTCTAGGCCGAACTGCTTAGGGAGTGGACCGAGAGTAGAGATCACGTTCTCTCGAATTGGATTAGGCATCTTGAGATAGCAGAACTTGATCTTGTCGCCGTCCTTGATCGTCTCTACGGTGGTGATGTTCTTGTCTGCGAGTAACTTGTTGTAGAGCAGAGCGCCGCGGACGTGAATCGGCGTGGCCTTCTTGTAGATCGTATTACGATCGCGATAGTCCGACATGCCCTTACAACCACGAGGAAAGGCTACGTCTTCGTATGGCATCTCATAGAACTCGAGACGAAACTCCTCGATGAACTTGATGAGCGAGGCCTCGTCCTCGTTCATGATGATGTCAAGAGCTTTCTTAATTCGATCTCGACACACGCCTGGAGTCGACGATCGAACCGCCTCGATACCCATCATCTTCAACTTAGCCTCGGAGAATTGCACACCCTCGGAGTCCCACACGTTGAGGATGTACTTCTTCTTCGCGGTCCAGATTCCCTTGTTGGCGATCGACTCACGCTTCATCTTCATCTTCTGTTGATAGGCGTGCATCAAGTCAGCTAGCTTCTGATACTCGATGTCGATGAAAGTCTGAACACGAGACTCGATGAACTTGTCGAGAGCGGTACTAATCTCTTTCATCTTCTCGTGAGTCGTCACCTCGGTCTCGCTGCCAAACACCGCCTGCACGACGTCGTCCATGACCACATAGATCGAGTCGGTGTCAGAGGCGATGACGTAGTCCTTGTTCTTCGTCTTCATCATCTTGTTCATGAAGACGTTCATTCGAGTCTCGATCCATCGAATGGCCAGCTGACCAGACATGGTGATAGCCTCGGCGTGCTTTAGATCGAACCATCGAAAGTACTGATTGCCGAGGGCACCGTAAGCGGAGTTTAGCTGGATCTTCTTAGCGAACTGAAGGTTGTGATATCGAGAGATCTGCTTCTCGAGCTCGTAAGTAGGAGTCTTCTCGTACTGCTGCTTGGCCTCGATCATCTTCTTCTTGTACAACACTCGATCGTCGTACATCTTCTGCATCAGCTCTGGCAAGAAGCCCTGATGATCCTTGCGATACATGCATCCATTCGCCGCGATGGCCACGCCGTCAGGAATATCTGGTGTCTGACCAGCGAGAATCTCGTCGATGGTGGGTACCACGTTCTTTCCGACATAAGTCTCAGGAGAGATGTTGTACTGCATGATGAGATGTGGATAGAGTGAGTTCAGGTCGAACGATACCACCCACTTGTGCATGCCGATCTTAGGATCCTTGACGTATCCACCGACGAGAGGAGAGTCGAGTGACTTCTTCTCGGCGAGAGGAATGACGATATTCTTGCTCATGAGATAGTTGTGAATGATGACGTCCCACGGACGAACCGTAGTCATCGTATCCATGTAGTTCACCTTCGCGTCGTATGCGATGGCGAACACCTGCTTGATCAGACCGAGCTTATCCTCGAGACGATCGACTAGCACTACGTCGTGTAAGTTATAGTCGATGAACTTCTCATAGTCTTGCTTGTACAGCTCGAGCAGAGAGTCGTATTCTGAGTAGTCTAGCTTTCGCTCGCCGAGCTCGATGTTAGCGATGTGATCGAGGCGATAAGACTCTTGATTGGTAAAGGAGAACTTCTTGTACAGCTCGAGATAGTCTAGAGTGGTTACACCAGCGATCTCGTAGACCTTATGAGAAGTACCAGTCTTCTTTCGTACGATCTCACGCTCCTCGACGATACCCCACGGAGATAGCTTCTTCACGCTATCGCTACCGAGGAGATTGTTGATTCGATTGTAGAGATACGGGATATCGAAGCCCTCGACGTTCCATCCGGTGATGACGTCAGGAATCCAGTCAGGATGATTCATCAGATTCAAGAAGATGCCGAGCAGGTTCTTCTCGTCCTTACACTCGACATAAATCACTTCTTTTGACTTCGAGGTGTACTTACCACAGCCCATGACTACGCTCTTACCGTTCTTACGAACAGAGATGGCAGTCACTGGCTTGTCTGCTCGATAGATGTCCGGAAATCCCTCGTCAGCCGCGACCTCGATGTCGAGGCTGACCACAGAGATCAGACTCGGATCGTAGTCGATCTCACCCTTGAACTCGTCGTTGATGTAGGCGTAGACGTAATGAGTGAGGCCATAGATGTCGGGATTATCTTGATACTCCTTGAGGAAGTCGCGAGCCTCGTACACGCTATCGAAGTTGATCTTCTCGACAGGATCACCACTGAGAGTGGCATACTTCGAAGCCTTATTCTTTGACTTGACGAAGAGATACGGCTTGAGTGGAACGTTTCGCTTGAACGCCTTGCCGTTCTTGTAGCCGCGAAGCATCACATTATTCTTAAAGAGATGAAAATTTGTATAAAAGTAACTCATCACGATCCCATAAAGAAACTGGGGAGATTTTGTCTCCCCAGTTATAGTAACATGCTATGATGAAGGTGTCAACAGCTCTTTACTCTCTGCTTCTTTAGGCTCAGAGATATCGATCTTCTTAGGCTTCTTAGACTCTGGAATGATACTCTCTAACCAGACCTTCAGCATACCATTGATGAACTGTGCGTTCTTGATCTCCACGTTATCGGCGAGCGTGAACTTACGTGTGAAGTTACGATTAGCGATACCCTTGTGTAGATAAGTGACGTCGATTCCGTCCTTCAGTACGGTGTCGAGAGTGGTGTTACCCTTGATGGTGAGAGTGGAGTCCTGAAGCTCTAGCTCCAGATCCTGCTTACCAAAGCCGGCGACGGCCAGTTCGATGACGTACTTGTTTTCATCCACCTTCTTGATGTTGTAGGGTGGATAGTTATTGGTATTCTGAAGCATGTCGGCCTGTAGCTTTTCGAATCGATCGAACATGCTATCGAAACCGATGCCGTTATTGGCGAGTGAGAAAAGATTTGTTGCCATAGTTCCCTCCATTAGACGAGATAGTACGAAAATACGGTGATTAACCATAAGATCATGAATGTCGTACCGGGGAACACACGGACAAAGTCGATTGTCTTGCTCATTTAGACCTCCTGTGAAAGCAAGGTTATACTGAGCGCGTCCCAAGTAGGCGACACACACAGTATATAGTAGTTAGTTTGTGATTGTCAATACTCTACAGCGAAAGATCTTGATCTTTCTTGGTGCTCTCATAGGCGTCCATTCGCTTAAGAGCACCACGGTTACGCAACTCCTTGAAGACGAGATTGTCAGGAGCGAACTCTCCTCCTGCCGCAATCCCGTTGTTTCGCATGTCTCGAATCTCCTTGCGAAGATGCTCGAACACGCTAAGAGCCATCTTGTGCTTGATCATGTGATCGATGGTCTTCTCGTAGTGATCTGCCTTCTTCTGAACTGTCTTGTCGTTCGCGAAGTCTAGACCCAATTGCTTTGGCTTGGCTACCCACTTATTGTTCTTAAGAGAGTAGACTCCCTGATTCTCTGGATACGTCGCGTCTTTATCTTGAGCGTACGGCTCGAGGTCGTATCCGAGGACTTTGATCTTGTGTGTAAGAGTCCATAGGAGCTTCTTGTCGTAGAGATAGTCGTCGAGCATCTGACCAGCAGGCCCGATCTTCGACTTGTCTACGATGAGATGCACGTCTATGTCAGAAGTCGGTGTGTAGTTGTAGTTAGCATTACCACCAGTCATGATGACGTCTTCGATGGCCTTGTCTGGAATATTCGCGAAGTCTGCCCACGCAGACGCGAATCTCATGAGAGCCTTTCTGACGTCGGCGTGAAGCACGTCATTCTTCCACAGCTTCTCGTTAAGAGTATCGTGATACTCAAGAGTAGTCTTCTCTTGGACTAAGAAACGTGAGAATGATTTCATGCTGACCTCTTTTACTCTATTTATCAGCACGCAATCTCTTTGAGTTCGAGCTGAGTGTATACCGCACCTCGATCGAACTTCTTCACGTCCTCGATCCACGAGAGAGCGTCTTCACGCTCTACGAAGCAGATGCGATCATGAATAGTCAGACCATTGAGATAGTGAGACTTCGTCAGGATCTTCTCGAACTCAACGGCGTATACAAACGATTCGTTTTCCATCTTGATCTCCTTCTCACTCAGGCTAAGTATATATCACACACAGACGAAAAAGGGCCGACCACCCGCGATGGCCGGCCCCCTTCCTACGCTACCCGTTTTAGCGGTTGTAAGCGTCAGCACCGAGAACCGCATAACCGGCAGCGATGACCTCGCGAGGAGCCTTGTTCGCGAGGCGATAGCGATTGACCTCGACGCCCTTGCTGTTCACCGACGTGTTCAGAAAGATCGGGAAGCCTTCGGCGCGAAGAGTAGCGATCGTCGCAGTGACCGAGTTGGTCGAAGCGAACTTAAAGCGGCTACGAATCTGCTTTGCAGTCAGAGTCTCACCGGCCTTGAGAGCCTCGAGAAGGGCGCTCGTCTTCGTAACGGTATTCATAACTTCACACTCCATAATGATCGGGCAGGATGCCCATTGCTTACTTTCTCATTCTACCACACTCGAGAGAGTATGTACACAACTATTTTCGCTCTACGCTAAAAATTTTTCATACACGTCGTAGAGTCTCTTCTCTTCTGCGTCTAGAGCTTCTTGCATCTTATCGCAATACGCATGAATCTCTTCCACTGTGCACTCGTTGACTATTCTGTGCTTGTCTCCGTGTTTAGACACGATCAGCTTCTGCACTGACAGAGGAAATAACGCCATGAGATCTCTGTATCTGCTCATGGCTCTGAATATCTCTTTCGTCTCGTCCATCAGCAGCCACTCTCGAAGATATCAGACTCGTACATCTCGTTATTCTTAATGGCTTCTGTCGCCGACGCGATGAGAAGGTGTCTTAGACCGTAAGAAGTCAAGAACTTGACCGCGGCCTTATTCAAGTCTACGGTCAACTTATGATTACCGAGTTCGTCTGGCTCTTCAGTCATTTCGATGACTTCTAGATAAAAGTCTTCCAGATTCATGATTTACTCCTCAATTCATAAAGCTAAGAATGTTGTTGGCCGCCACTTCTACGATCTTCTTCTTTCTACGCCGAGTCGGAGACGGAGTCTTAGGCTTATACTGAGTACGCGTCAGACCGTAGTTACCAGATATCAGCAAGACTATGGCGAGAGGATCAAACACTAGTACGATGAAGAAGATGATGAATCTTACAGCCTCGTCGAAGTGCTTCTTCGCCTCTTCTTCTCCGTAAAATAGCTCTGCTACGTATTTAATAGGCCCGATATCCGACTGAATCAGGTTGTTTGATCGACGAAGAGGAAGCAGTTCTTGATTCGTCTGCTCGATGGCTGCGACTGCCTCTTGAATGTCGTTATCTAACTGAGCGCGCTCACTCTTCTGACGAGTGTTGAGATACGCGCGATCCTTGTCGTTAGACTTTTCGAGAATGTCGTTTAGCGCCTGTACTCTACTCCGAGCCGCCTCCAGAGTCAGCTCTTGATTCTTGAGCTTAGACTCGAGACTCTCGATCTGTAGAGTGTAGTCTGCCGATGAAGATGCCTGCTCGATGTGAGCGCGTGATAAGTATCCGAAAGCACCCATAGAAGTCGTTAAGATGAGCACACACAGTGCGCCACAGAGATACACTCGAATGAGTGTAGGAACAGTCTTCCAGTTGTGATGTAGCCAGACAGTGGCCATGACCTTGGCTAGTTCTAGAGCCGAGGCCATGACCATCACTGATACTGCGGCTCCTGAGAAGAGAATCGCCATACCCGCTACTGAGAAGTATGCCGATACCGTAGAAAGAACCAACGCTACTAGGATGGTGAGTTGATTAATCCTAAGAGACATGTTGTCTTGCATCTCGAGAGTCGCTCTCTATCAGAAGTTGCGGGTAAGAGACAGACCTACAGCTTCAGACTCTGAAGTACCACGCGTGACGTAGTAGTTAGTACCGACAGTCAGCTCTTCAGCGACCTTCGCAGATAGACCGACGTTGTAACGATTCTCTACGAGGTCGTCGGCGTTGACGGCCTTACGATAACGATAGCCGACGTTGGCATCTACTGGACCGTAGACCGTGCGACTCACCTTACCACCGACGCCGTAGAAGTTGTAGTCGTTACCTTCTGAGAGCGAACGACCGGCCTCGACGTATACAGCAGGCTTAAATCCAAGGATTGAAGGAAGAGCCGGACCAACCTTAGCAGATAGCTTAGAACCAACACCACCCTGATGCTCAGTCTGCTTGGTAGAGATCTCACCACCAAAGTTAACAAATCGACCGACGGTGTCACCGTACTCGAGCTTAAACTCATCGGCGTTACTACCAGTTGAACTATCAACCATCTTGTATTCACCAGTAACAGAACCAGCGAATGCGGTAGTAGAAGCCATAACAGCGACGGCTGCTAGTGCTAGAACATTCGTACGCATTATATTCTCCAGATTATTGCAATAAAAAGAGTGGGAGTTAACCGTGACTCCCAGCGGGTCCATTAGGGAACCACCCCGATTAGTTCTTAATATAATTTCTAAGTTCAGCACCCTCATGATTGTCCATGGAAAGGTAGTACTGTAGCTTCTCGTTCTTTGGATCGTGCTTATGAAGCTCGCGAGCTAGATCACGAATCATGTTACGATCCATCTCGGTCTTAAGATGCTTTCCCACATTTATCTCCATGATGTTGGTGACTCCAACGGGATTCGAACCCGTATCTCCACCTTGAGAGGGTGATGACCTGAACCGTTAGTCGATGGAGTCATAATTGGTGAACTGAGAGGGGATCGAACCCACGACCCGCTGATTAAGAGTCAGCTGCTCTACCATCTGAGCTATCAGTCCTTGTTTATTGGTAGGGACGGTCGGACTCGAACCGACAAGCCAAAGCCGCAGATTTTGAGTCTACTGTGTTTACCAATTTCACCACGTCCCCATAATGTTGGCGGAAGGGGTAGGATTCGAACCCACGGAGGCTTTCACCTCTCTAGTTTTCAAGACTAGCGCCTTAAGCCTCTCGGCCACCCTTCCACAACTTGTATAATACACTCGGCCACTTTCCTATGTAACGATTTTGTAACATGAACAAAAGATCGTTATATAAGTGATCTAGTACTTCTTGTGAAGACTCTCTATCTATTCGATCGCTGAGATTCTTCAGTCTTTCATTATCATTCATACTTACTTCTTACGCTTATTCGTACGACCATGGCTTCCGCCAGTCAATTTGGCTCGACCACCATTACCAGACTTAGTAAAAGTTGCGCGTGAACCATCTTTATATTCGCGAATATAACCAGATTTATCACGCTTAACAGTCTTAAACTTGGTAGTCATCACTCTTCTCCAAGAAGCTCTCCGAGATAGTAGTTCTGTTGAAGCGTATGCAGATCTTCGTAGAGCTTATCTAGCTCTTCCATAGAAGCACCATCAGCCAGCCTCTTATCTATAAAGCGCGTAAACTCGATGATCGCATTTAGTTCTTCGTCTTCAGTCATATCATCATCCTAGAGTTGGTGGAGGGAGTAGGTAACGCTCCTACACAGCCGAAGCGGGAGATTTACAGTCTCTTGGGCTCACTTTTGCCCAGCCCCTCCAAGAATAGCTCCGGACACTGTCGCAGTCCGGCATCGGTTAGTTATTTAAGCGTCTCCCATTGATGCTGCAGCCTGGGAGAGAATTATTACCTAACGTCCGAGTCTGTTTCAACGCTAAAGGACCGTTTTGGTTGCAGGAGATGGAATTGAACCATCGACCTCTTGGGTATGAACCAAGCGAGCTGCCACTGCTCCATCCTGCGTTAATCTGGCGATCTCTAGTGGATTCGAACCACTGACCCACAGCTTAGAAGGCTGTTGCTCTGATCCAGCTGAGCTAAGAGACCTTAAGATAATCTTGTAAAACAATAAGATTAAGTTTTTTATTTTCCAAATAACCTAAAGTAGTATTGCATGGATGACATAAAATACCACGTACTTTATTTGTAGTATGACAGTGATCTATATAGCCACCATCATATTTAGAAAACATGATTAAATCTTCTTTGCAAAGAGCACACTGATTATTCTGCTTTTCGTAAAGTTTAATTTGATCTAACTTTGTTAGACCATAACGATTTAATCCATTTCTGCATGTATTACAAGCAAGGCCTCTTTTATCTGCTGGTAATACACTATTACAGTGTTTACAATGTTTCATATAGTTACCTCCGTATGTTTATTTATACAGAGGTAACTCTTGACTCTAGAGCAACTACTGCTCCCAAGATATAGTACACATACCAGTCTTCTCGTTCTCTATGTATGTGTACGCTATCCCGTCTTTCTTAAGAGATCTGGCTAGTGGAACCATGCCCGACTTAGTCCAAAACTCAGCCTTATACTTTATCTTATCGTAGGAGTACTTTACTTTCTTCATGCAGCGATCTTAGCCTGTGGCTTGGCCATGAAGCGCAGCTGAGCGGTCTTGCCGTAGCGATGACGCATGTTGTCCCAGTACTTCCACGCAGAGTACTCGTTGTTGAAGTCTGCGCGAGCCAGAACCATACCGTTACTCTCGACTACTACCGTGTACATGTCGTTCTCCATAAGTTATAAGTCATTCTATCACGTATTCATGCAGGTGTCAACAACTTTTTTAACCTAATCGCATCTTTTCCGTTCTCGTAGTACTTTGGAAAGATGCCGTACTGTTCAAATCCAAATCTCTTGTAGATGTTAAGAGCTCTCTCGTTGTCTTGTTCTACTTCTAAGAAGAGCTCTTCTAACTCTCTCTCACGCGCGTCTCTCTCGAAGTCTTGCAAGAAAGATAAGAGGATTCCTCTCTTACGAGCGTCAGGCATTACACCGACACTGTATAGTCTCGCTCTCTTACTCGTAAAGAGATACACACCTATGCAGTAAGCGACTGGAAGTGCATCTTCAAAGATAGTGACTCGACTTCGATTGCTCCTCAAGTGCATGAGGAACTCTTTTCGCGTGATGCGCTCGGTCTCGAATGAGACTGTGTGCATTCCTACTAGAACATCGATGTCACTATCACGTGCGTGTCTTATCATGATTGACTTCTTAAAGAATGGCGAAGGTGTGGAGGATCGAACTCCAGATTGCGGTTTTGGAGACCGCCGTGTTACCGCTACACTACACCGACAAGAGGCTGGACTCGAACCAGCGACTAAAAGTTCTACCGCTGAACTACTCTCTACGCCAAACTGAATTGGTAGCTGTGGTCGTCACCGCATGATACTATGGGATTCGAACCCATTGCTCGACCTTTCAGCCAGGAAGTCCCCCATGCTTCTCAGTATCGCTACCAAACTGGCTCGGCGAGTAGGATTTGAACCTACCTTATTCTCGGTTAACAGCCGAGCGCGCTCACCTAGAGTGCTATCGCCGAATAATTTCTTTCCAAGATAGAGCTTTACTTTCATCGTATGCTCTATCTTTTCCTTTCTTGCAATTTTCTCTTACTGGAAGATATTGAAGATTATCTTGATGGTGTAACCCACCTTTAGCTAAGGCTACTATATGATCTACGTGATACCCGCTAGGACAATTCTCATATATCTTCTTAATTAAAGCAAGATCACTACTTTCAACTATTGCGTTATATTTTCTAGCGCGCCAAGCATAAACATTGGCTTTATTCTGAGCTTTCTTATGTTCTTCAGAAACTCTACCACGTTTATCTGCAGCAGCTATAGTTCTTAATCTAGCTAATTCTTTTTGTTCTTCAGTTGGCTTCCAGCCCGGTTTACCTTTACAATGATGACCATTTTTTTCAAAATGTTCTTTCAAAGATTTAGATATTTTTTCGTTTTTATGCATGATCATAAGTCTCCAACCTATGATCTATTTATAACAAATGCTAGCTCTACCGCTGAGCTATCGAGGAATAATTTATACTCTCAAGGATGCACGTGGGGATGATCAGTCCCTAGTCGACTCGAACGACCTTTTGTGCCGGAACACATATCTTCCAATGCCCACTAGCCTCGTGGGCACGTGCATCCGTGAGAGCATAAACTTAATAACAGACTCGCGAGGCGTGCTGATTGCCCCAACTATCGTACCAATACTCTAAGTTGCACACCGGAGCCGGCCGATAATACACTGGAGGAGGTGAGTAGTACATCGGAGCGGGTACGTACTCCTGCCTGTAGTAAGGCTGAGGCTGTACGTACACGCGAGGCTGCATAGCCTCATTTATGATAATACCACCTATGACTCCACCGAGGACGTATAGTCCTGCATTATCGCGAGCTTCAACGGGTGAACACAACGCGCCAGTGATGAGCAGAGCAGCCAGAGTCTTCTTCAACATCTTGTTCTCCATGATCATCACTATATATCTATTCTATCATATTGGAGATCAAATGTACACAACTTTATTCGCTATCTGAGAAGGTGGCGTAGATGCCGGCCTCAAATCCCGGAATATCTTTATGCGTCTTAGAGATCTTAACTTCATACGTAGACTCTATGACATAGTCTTCGTGCCTAAAAGTAACGTTAGCGTGTTCTGGCACGTCAGATGTAGCGATGTAGTTGGCGATCTGCTTATAGACTTTGTATGGAATCGAAATATATGCCATCATTCATCCTCGTCAAAGAGTGCGGAGTTCTTATGTACTACTATTAGACATCTAACAGCTTGTTCACCGCACACACATTTGGCTATATTTAGAGCGTCTCTATAGTTGCGAGAGTGCAACTTAAATGCGTGTAGTCGAATATCATGTGGTAAGAGATACGTCAGCGCATAAGTCTTTTCAGCTGGAATGTCGGCGTCACGAAACACGCTTAGTCTTTCTGCGGACATCCATAAAAGTCACACTCAGATCCGATGGTAATAGACTGAACGATGCCACACTTGATGCAGCGGCCCATGCGATCGATCCTACCAGCCTTAGGAGTCTTAGTTGCTGCTTCTTCTTGCTTCTTTCGCTCTTTAATCTCCATGATGTCGTAGCGAGTGCCAGTAGAGCCGCGCGCCTTCTGCTCTAGGTGCTTATGGAGCTGAAGGATCATCTTCAGAGTAAACTCGTCAGTAGTCGTCATGTCTACGATCAGACACTCAGCACCATACTGATCCGTATAGTAAGCTACTCCGCCGGCATCAGTACGCTTCGCGTAGATCGTCTGATTTGGAAGCTCAGCTACTTTAATGAAGGGATACTCAGTCATATCATTCACCTTGAATTGGTATCAAATTCTCTAGAAAGATCTCTTTGCATCTTTCCCATGTATATTGTTTACTCGTATCATAAACTGCTTTTCTATCTATGTCAAGGCAGTTCGCAACCGCTACTGTTAGATTCTCGTCCATCGATCCGTTGACGCCCTCGATCACTATAGATTTTGGACCAGTAACAGGATAAGTAGCAATGGGAGTACCAGAAGCGATACTTTCAATAAGGACAACACCAAAAGTATCGTTAGTAGAAGGAAAAACAAAAATATCGGCATCACGATAAAGTTGTCCAAGATCTTCTCCAGTTCTGGTTCCAACGAACTCGACGTGTGGCCAGTGACCTTCTAGTTCTTTTCTGGCTGGACCGTCGCCTACGACTATGACGTGCACGTTATTACGACCAAAGTTGTAAGGATTTATCCTACAAAAATCTTTTATGTTCTTCTCGTGTGACACTCGACCTACGTAGAGTATCGTTAAGCTCTTCTTACTCTTAGCATATCTCGGCTTGAAGATACTTCTATCTACGCCTCGAGTCCACACGATCATATTCTTGAAGCCGCGAGCTTCTAACTCTTCTCTCATGCAATTGGTTGTTACTAACACACGCGAAGACGCTGAGTGAAACCACTTCAGATAAGCGTAACCTAATCCGAGGGGAAACACTGGAATGCGAGCCTTAATGAACTCAGCGAATTTGGTATGGAAAGAAGTAGTGAATCGTAGCTTATTGCGTATGCAGTACATGCGCGCCGCGAGACCGAGTGGACCCTCAGTGGCGATGTGAATGTGCTTAGGATTGTAAAACTTTAGTAACTTTCTGATCTGACGAAACTCGTAACAGATCTGAATCTCTTTGTATCCGGGCAGCGAGAAAGACTTGAACATAGAGGGCTCGATGACGAAGACCTCGTGCCCATCTTTCTCCAGCTGTTCTTTTAGATTAACGAGAGTGGTAACGACTCCGTTAATCTGTGGCGACCACGCGTCTGTTACTATGCAGATCATTAGTATTCTCTAATTACTTTCATTGTACCGTCTTTTTGATACTCGAGTATTTGCCAAACACCTTCATGTGTCTCTACGAGGGCAGTCTTACTCTCTACCCAGTCGCCGTCGTTCATGTAGATGGTATCGTCTATGAGCTTTATCTCGGCCGTATGAATGTGACCGCAGATGATACCGTCATAGTTATTCTTGCTGCAGTACTCGGTGATTAGATCCTCGAAGCGATTGATGTAAGCCAGAGCTTGCTTCGTCTTCTTCTTAAGGAAAGCAGAGATGCTCCAGTACTCCATTCCGAGAGCGACTCGAATGTGATTGAGCTTGGTGTTGATCACGACTAAGATGTCGTAGAGCACGTCGCCGATGCTCATCCAGAACTTGTTCTCGTGACGCATCATGGAGTCAAACATGTCGCCGTGGACCACGAGGAATTGTCTGCCGTGTAAGTCCCAGTACGTGTGACGATTAAGAATGTCGATATTACCAAGGGCGATGTCGTATCTTAGAAACGGTCGAAGTGCCTCGTCGTGATTGCCGACGATGTAGTGTACTTTCGTATCTCTCTTAGCTGCGGTGAGAATCCTGCGAATCACGTTGGAGTGACTCTGATTCCAGTAGTACTTACGCTTGAGTCTCCATCCGTCGATGATGTCACCGATCAGATATAGATTCTCTGACGTGTTGTGCTTGAGAAAGTTGCAGAGCTCTTCTGCCTTACATCCCCTCGAACCTAAGTGAACGTCACTGATGAAGATGGATCTATACTTTGGAGAATCCATTTGACGCTCTCTCGTTTGTGGGAGACGTAGTTATTTATCTTGATTCTTCCCTCTGCTTCAGTGATGAGTGCTCGTAACAAGTCCAACGATAACCTGGACTCTGAGTAACAGGAAATCCACATCCGGCTTCATTATAGCACTCAGGTTCGTCACAGAGACCAACGAGAGTCTTGATAGACTCTATCTTGTTTTCTCGAACGTGATTCTCGATATCTTCCATCTTCTGAATGTCGAACAGATTGGAGATATCTAGTGCGCCAGCCATCTGCAATACCGCATATGAATCCATATCAAAGCCTAAGCGATCATAGATTAGATAGCGATATGATCCACCCTCGCGGGCGTGATCCATGATGTTCTTACACACCCAAGCAGTGATGGCCAGACGAGTATCGTAGTCAGAGTTCTTGACTAGTTCTTCTACCCATCCGTCATCGTCAAAACCAGTCTTCCACCAGTCGGGATTATCTTCAGCTGACATGTTTACCACCATAGATTTCGAAAGTACTTGCCAAACAGTATGGTTCCATTCTGAATACGAGCATTGTATTCTTCAGCTTCGTCATACATGTACTCGCCAAGCGATCCATCAGGAAGAATATGATAATTGGGTTCATATTCAAAGTCTCCATCATTGACGATCTCTTGAAAAGCCCAGATCATCTCCTCGAGGACGTATTCCCAACGATCGAACCACCTATCGTCTAGGTCCCACTCATTTTCTTTTGGCGGCGCCGTCGTAGAACGAAGATACTCAGGAACATCGACGTCATCGACGTGAGGTGCGCCGTGCCCAACAGCTTGTAGATCCTTCAGCAAAGGAAGAATGATAAGAGCCAAGTCACTATACATGCTCCAAGTATCGTGCTTGTCGATACGAATAGTGACTCGACGCTCGCTACGCTTGGTGTAGATCCAGTTACAGATCTTATAGAACCAAGTGTGCTCGTCATGTTTGCCATAGAGCCAGTTAGCAAACTTATCTTTGATCGTATCTTCTTCGCGATCATCGTCATCCTTGATCCAGAAGAAGACGAGATCGGCGAGCTGCCGATGCCCGATGAACTCTGGATAAGGCTTCATCTTAACGTACATATTAGGATTCCTACATTGGGATCTTATAGTAGTCTAGGACGGCTTCGATTCCGGCCATTGTCTTCTTAGTGTCTTCGATGTCGTGTCGAAGATAATCACGAGGTTCATCGGCGTATTGAGCTTCATACAAAGCGACTTGACTAGTCAGAGCATCATATTCTTGCTCTAGAAAGTTAACTAGAAGTTCACACGCGTCGTCGTAACTGACTTCGTGCGTCTGCTTCACCTTGACGGTATACTTAGACATCTTTTGTCTCCTTAGATAAGCTATATAATTAGCCATCAATAGCTTCTTTAGCAGGCTTGTGCTTAAACTTCGGGCTACCCCACACCGTACAAGCCTTGACGCGAATGAAGCGCTTCTTGGTCTCGGCAGTATTAGGATTAGAGATGGTAATCCACGGATCGTTCTTGCCGCCGTTGGCCTTCTTCCAAGCCTTGATCTGATCCAGTCGCTTCTCGACGGTCGTCTTGGTACGGCGAACGGCCTTGAGAATGCTGCGATCAGCAGTAGAGTGAATACCGGCTGACTGTTTGCCGGCGGTCTTAGTCTGACTCTTCTTACCCATCATATCTCTCCATGTTAAAGTTTGGTAGTCCCGACAGGATTCGAACCCGTTCCTCAACCGTTATGAGCGACTCGTGCTGACCATTACACCACAGGACCATGATCTATTCTACTTCACTATAGCTATCTGGCTTTAAGCCACCAATGATTAACTCTTCGTCATATTTCTTACGCGCTTCAAATGCTTCTTCATACGTATCATAAGTCTCGAGGATGCCGTATGAGTTCTTATCTTTAGCCATTCGAATCACCGAGTATGTAAGCTTACCCATGATATTAGTACGCATCATACTCCTTGTTATGTTGGATCCCAGAGATGGATTCGAACCACCATAAACAGATTCAGAGTCTGCGGTCCTACCATTAGACGATCCGGGAACTATTCTTCTTCAGTATACACTATCCAACCTGAATTGTCAACACAAGATCTTAGCTTCTCGATGAGTCTCTCTACGATTGGCTTATGGAATGGATTTGCTAACTCGTCATTGACTAAGAGAAGATCTTCTAGAGTCATGGCGTAGGCGAAAGCGTCGCCCTGTGTGATGAATAGACCGGCTATAGCACCGTCCATCTCGGCTGGACCAGACTCTACGACTTCTTCATAGTAGATCTTAACTCTGTTTGAATTTTCGCTCGAGCTCATGAATTCGACTCTTCATGTAAGTAATAACTGTATCTATACTTTCTTGTATGCCGTCGTTACCGTTTGTCAGTATCTGTCCTTGTTCTAAGCTTGATACTTCATGCCGAAAAGCGGCAAGCATGTGATAGTCGATCGAATTCATTACCAATGTCTTATTACTCCAGCTATGATAAACATGTTAGTAGTTATGTAAGACAAGACGATGATGGTCCTGATAATCGCGACTCTATCAGCCTTGTCGTCTTCTGAATGGGCCTTGTCGCCGATGGCCTTACACCAGTAGTACCACAGATTCATGATCTTACGGCCAGTACTTATGTGCGCAATAAGAGCCGGCAGAAGCACACAACGTAGCTACTACGTAGACTTTATAGAAAGAAATTGCAATGAAGAAGTTAATCATCATGGCCGCACTAAAAATGACTATCATTAAAGCAGCAAATACTATTAACCATACTGGAATGAACTCATATCGAATCACTATGTCCTCCTATTATTACACGGGGAAGGTCCGAACGTTCTGACCCTTGCCGTTCGAGACGTAGATGTGCTTTCCACGCTGAATCGACACGGTATCACCGGTATAAGACTTGAGCTCACCCGGAATAGTGGTCAAGACATTGCCGTCAGCTCCGTAGACGTATACCTGATTTCCACGCTGAATGGCTGTCGCGATCATGACATTAAGTCCTCTTGCTATGATGTAGAGAATTTAGATAGTCAATGAAGTCGTTGTCTTCATAGGTGACCATGAGCTTCTTCAGGAGCATCAACTCATCCTGCCGAAGCGCGTGCTCATTTGGCTGACGATCTACTGATTCAATTTGATTCCGAGCATCCCATATAGGATCCACTGAACTACCTAGAAACGGCCGGATGCGTTCACCGTCAAACGGATGAGTCACATTGAGAATAGCCGTCTTAAGACTCTGATATTCTTTTGTCATTAGAGCACCTGATGACGGTCGACACGATACTTATACTCAGCCGGATCATTGATCTCACGCTCGGCATCGGCATAGTCATATGCATCATGAGCGTCGTTGAACACTTTGAGCACGTTGTCGATACTCAGGTCGTCGACGATCTCGGTCATCGTCACGATGTACACGTACTTCTTTTCGAAAATTGTCGTCATGGTCACTTCCAGTCGTTAAAGCCTGCGATAATCCAATACACTCCTAGAGTGATTATACCACAAGAGGCGGCAAAGTACATAAGATTAATCATGGCTTCTTGATTCCTAAGACGTAGTTCTCAGCGGCGTCTGCGGCGTACTGAAGAGTGTTGTCAGGAAAGTCTTCTTGACCGACGGGATCATCGCCCTCATACATCCGTATGCTAGGAATACCATCGATAAGAATCACTTCTGCGGTCTTAGTTCGATCGTCTGACACGAACTTGGTGACTTTAACTTCTTTCATAGGTCTAGATCCTCTTGTCTCTTGTCTCGAGCCGCGTAGTAGCGCTCGAGCTCTTCCGGGTCACCAGCGGCTTCTTCCGCGAGAGCCTCTTCGAGCTCATCTTCTAAGTCGTAGATCTCTTCTTCGAGACGTTCTACGGCATCTTCTGCATTGTCAAATGAGTCTTGAGCGCGCTCGAGCTCGTCGTAACAGTAGTCTCGCGTGTACTCAGCATCTTTAAGCTCTTTTTGGAGCCGTTCTAGCCGCTCCTTGAGCTCTTCACTCTTCATTGACGTCCTGCTCCCAGTAGCGCACGTAGAAGTGCTTGCCGTAAGAGTCGACTTCAGCCTGCGGATAGCCATTCTCAACGAGCCAAGGGATGACACTGACGCCATCCTGACGAAGCTCCGCCGGCATGGGCCGAGGAAAGCCATACTTCCACCCAGAGGGCGGGTCTACCATGATCATCTTAGCCATATCAGTTCACGTCCAGTGGAAGGGTTGAGTCATTGTAAGTGCGATACTTGTCGTATGTATTATCGAGCGTGGCCTTATACTTGCCGACTAGCTCGGGGCAGGTGACCGCCACAATGAATAGAATCGCGATGATGGTACGAAAGCCGACGTCCATACCCCATACTACGTGCTCGATCTTCTCAATTAGATCCATAGTTCTTCTCCAGTGTCTCCAGTGCTACGATCTGGTCATCTGCTTCTTCTAGCAGAGCCGTCTCCTTGATCATATCTACACGCATCTGATTGTATACGAGAGTAGTCTGTACGAGCATCTTCGCGATGTTATCCCTGCGCTTGATCAGCGTAGCCATCTTGTCAGATCTCATTCTTACATTCTCCCATCAGACTGACTAGAACGATGCGGGCAATACTCTCGACGCGATCTCGACTATGATCATAACCAGTCATGTCGTCGATGATATTGGCTATCAGATGCTCGAGCTCAGTGATTCTTTCAGTTGTCATCTTCATATTCCATTGTTTGGTAAAGACTATTATACCATGTTGAACGCAGATGTACATAGTTATTTACGGATTGAGATCAGAACTTCTTATAATCTCCACCATTCGAAGACTCATGCCACTCCTTGGGCTTCACCGGAGGAGACTGTTCTCGCTGGTGAAACCAAAGATCCTCCTGAAACCGATGATTGCGCTCCTTGATGTTATTAAGAGTTCGTTCATGCGATTCATGTATAGCCATGCCTACAGCCCACGTTACATAGAATAGAGCACTACAGAAGCAAGCGAAAGCCAGATCTTTATCGACCTTACTCGCGCCCCAGATGACGAACGGAAGCGCCAAACACACGACAAATCTATTCATTACATGATCCTCTCATTTCCAGAGCGAAAACCGACCTCTCCACCCTCTGCTCTTATCTTCTTGATGACGTCTTCGAAGAGAATTGGAGCGAAATTAGTCTGTTCTACGCACACACAGTGATATCTAGGGTCAATTTTATCAGAATAGAGCACATTTCCGCTCTTGGCGTCGACTCCACGCGCTTTCTTGACGCGATTCGTGTGTAGATGACCATGAATGTTGACTCCGAAGCGCCCCAGAGACTCGGAATGGACCGGAATGTGACTCAAGATCATCCCGTTCATCACGTGATAGCCTCGGAGCGATCGAAAGTGCTCGAGATAGAGCTCGTCAGCGAAGATATCGTGATTTCCGCGTATCAAGACCTTGTCTCCGTTGAGTCGACCGAGCGTCTTGAGCGCTTTTTTGTTGATTACGACGTCTCCGAGGTGATATACCTTGTCGTTTGGCTTGACTACCGCGTTCCAGTTAGCCACGAGAGCCTCGTCCATCTCATTAGGATCATCCCAGGGGCGCACCGGCGCTCCATCCGCAGTGGTGAACTTACAGATGTTAGCGTGGCCGAAGTGCGTATCAGACGTCAAGAAGACACTAGGCATGGAAACCTCATACGATAGTTACACGAGTGATTCTTACGAGACAGTTAGGCGCCGCATAGTGGACGCGAAGCTCAGGATGAGCCTTGTCGTCGTCCTCTAAGAACCTTATCGTCGCTGTCTTATCATTTATAGCGAGGACTCGAGCGCGCTTTAGGACGCGCTTGCCGCCCGGAGGAGACACGGCAGCGACGCTGTCGCCTACCTCGAGGTCAGTACCTAAGAAGTCTTTCATTTTATGCATCTTCGTTCCTCTCGTAGTATGGACAACCCATGAACTTCCAGGCCTTCTCGAAGAAGTCCTCGATGTCATAGACGTATGTGTCTGGCTCGACCAAGTACGTCATGTTGACGACTGGCATGGAGTGTTTATTGTTGCCGGCTCGGTACTGCACCATCGGCTGAAAGTGATACGTGTAGGGATCCTCGTGAGGATACGCCGGAAACACGTCCACCGAGATGAAGTACCTGATACCAGCCTCGTCCTCTATCGTCTTTTGCAAGAGGAAGAGAGCGGCCCGAGACATCGGTACTGGATACTGCTTGTATCCGTTCTTCTTAAAAGATTCATAAGTCAGCATGATCTTCTCCTAAGAGGGCGTGTACTTACGACGAGTGGGATCAGTATCCCTAAAGACCGCGATCCCGTCGATGTAGCGGACGCCGGGAGTCACGTCGACGTCCAAGCTATCAGGCGACAGGTACATGTACCCGTTATAGGCACCTGCCTCAAACAGAGCTGACTCCAGGAGAGTGATGAGGCCGTGGCGCTCGTCGCGTGACGACTCGGGATGCTTCAACACGTAGTTCACTTCATCCACGAGAAAGTTGGTAGTGACGTAGTGCGTCTTACTCATCTTAAGCCTCCCAGGGCCGACGCGTGTCGGCATCAAAGAACTCTACGACTTGGCCCTTGAGCGAGCAGAGCTCAGTAGAGAGCTCGTCGTTCTCCAGCGTGCGCTCTTCGAGTTCGTTAAAGAGAATACCGACTTCTTTCTGAAGGTACGAGATCTCAGCCTTGTACTCTTCCTCGAGAGCCTTCTGCAGCTGCATCTGCATGCGAAGAAACTGAATCTCTTCTAACTGCATGGCGATGATTTCATTCTTAGTCATCTCAGAGGACCTTTCCGTCGAGAGTGAAGGCCTTGGCCTCGCGATCGAACACCAGGATCCCGTCGTCCATGAGGATCTGCAGAGGAGCAGTACCCTTCAGGCGAAGGAAGTAGGAGTCGGGATCGTAGTGCTTGACCAGAGCGGCCATGAACTTGGCCCGAGTGACCGGACCGCGGTACTTGAAGCGAGCCACGAACCGGCGGTCCTGCCCGTAAGTCAGGTAGCCGCCGTGATAGTCGAAGAGGCTCTTGTCGAAGCGATTCGCGTTTTCCATGATGTGTGTCTCCGTTTCCATTAAGACTATCTTAACAAAAAGAAAGAGGGATGTACACAATAAAGTGCACTCCCCCCTAGACTATCTCATCCTTGAACGACTCGGACGACAGGCCGCCCGGTCCGTGATCCTCAGATACGTAGACTTCCGTGACGTAGTGCTTCTGAAGCATCCTCTCTCTTAGTTTCTCGGCGGCCTCGAGAGTTCCTACATAGAAGTTTACGTATCCGTCCCAGTAGTCGACGTGGACCCGCCAGCGACGGCTCTCACCCATGACGTCTCTCCCTCGTACGGTTGTGGATCCAGCTCGACATCGTCTTGATAATCAACCCAGAAGTAATAGTTAGACGGACCAGCACCTAAACTCTCCTGGTGAGTGATGTTTGCTAGCTTGCAGTATGCTTCTGCCTCAGCCTTGTCGGTGAATACTTTATGCGGAGATCGTGGATGACTTGGCCAAGCATCGATGCCCTGTTTCATTACAACATAAACTGTCTTAGTCATTGTTAGCCTTCTCTGCTGCTTCTACCCATGATGTTTCCCCTTCAGGCAGTTCTGGATTTAAATAACTGGGGTAGCTATTGACCCACCACCCACTACGATGAGTTGGATCGGTAATGTTGTTCATGAATTTGCAATATGCCCATGCTTCTTCACAATCGAAGAAAACCGAGCGTGGGTAACGAAGTTCGCTTTCGCCCCACTGATATTTTTGCATCACTACGTATACGAGCTGATTATTCATAGTCATTCCAAACTGTCATATTCATAGTCATGCCGATCACCAGTCACGTATCCCTTCCAGAAGCCTAGTTCTTTTCGAAAGTACTTGTTGTCTCGCTTGAGATCAGCGATCGTTTCTTCTTTCTTTTCGATCTCTTCTTTGAAATCAGCAATTCTCTTTCGTTGCTCCGCACGTAGATGCTTTATATCCTGTTCAAGCTGATCTTCTCGACCTGCATTGATATCTCTTTCGAAAGAGATCTGCGTCTTGAGCTCAGCGATCTCCTTGTCCCTCTCAAGAACGAGAGCGATCAGATCATAATACTTCAACTCATTCAATATATCGACAGCCACATACTTATGGAGCATATCATAAGGATGGTCGAAGTAGTTGGTTAGAACTCCGGCTACGGCTTCTTGTAGATCTGTCATCTTATCGGTCATTCGATCACTCCCTTGGCTTGATTGGCGTAGGCGCAGTAGCTGACGATCTCCTCCTCATACTGGTCCTCCCACCACTTCTCGTACTTTCGCTTGGCGGCAGTTTCGCCCTCAGCCATGACGAGTCGAGTGTCTTCGAAACGCTCTTGGTCTTCGCCTTCGTACCAGCGAAACACGACTCCCTCTACAAGAAACAGTTTCATTTTCCGATATTCCATCCTGCGTTCGATGTCGTATGATTCGATCTCTCCTTGGAGCTCACCGATCTCGCGAGTCTGCTGATCAATGATCTCAGCGGCCTCGCCGAGCATCTTGCTCAGGTGACCGTGTCGATCGCGAAGCTGCTGGATATCAGCCTTGGCTGCGTCGATCCACTCGGCGACACATAGGTCGTCCTGCCAGCGGATCTCTCGATCTAGGATGTCAATCTCAGTCATAAGTCTCACTCCTTATCACGTTCAGTTCGCGTTCACTCTCGAGCTCGCGAGCTAGAACGTCCACGTACTGCAAGACTCTTTCCAAGAAGGCCACCTCGTCCTTGGTCAGGACGACCGCGGTCTTCTGAGAGTCGTAGAGCTGAAGATCACGCTCCATCCGATCGATCCATCTGATCTTGGTGCGCAGCCGCTCGTTGATCTCGTTGATCATCTCTGTTCTCCTCACACCTTCTCTGGCGCTACGCCGTGGCCGAAGACTCGATATGGCTTACCCAAGGCGTCAAGCTCGGCCGTCATCTCCTCGAGCTCCTTGGCCGTGTAGCAGAATCGTGCGTTCCAGTCCAGAGAGTCCGGATTCTCGACGACGGTAAACAGGACGTTTCGATCGACTACGATATGATCAGTCATATCACTTCTCCAGGGCTACGAAGAGGATGCAGCAGAAGGCCAGCGCCAGGCCGGCCATGGTGATATAGTATCCGATCATCACACGATCTCCTTGCGGGCCACCGCCGCCTTGAAGTTCTCGATCATGGCGTCACAGATCCAGAGCGTCTTGACCGGAGTACGATCGACGACCGAGAAGGCCCGGCCGCGCTCGTATCGAGTCTGCTCCTTGACGGAGTCGTACGCGTCGTAGTCCACCGGGATGCCCTTACGAACCTCGGCATAGCCGCGCTGAAAGGGAACCGAGGTGAGCATGTCGTAGAGGCCGCGCTGGGCCGTGGTGTGGTTCGAGATGGCCATGGTAGTCTTCTCCGCGTGAATCTTCGTGCACCTGAGATGCACGATAATTGCGTTCTTACTCTCTTATCCTACTCTGAAAGACACCGCTTGTACATCATTATTTTCGTACGAAGCAGCTTTCTTCAGGCCCTTCTCGGTGATCCAGCAGGCCGCGGTCCACATCTGCAGGCCGTCAGTCTCCACGTAGCCCCGGCTCTGAAGGACGGAGATGGCCTCTCGAGCTCGAGTAGCCGACAGGAAGAGCTGTCCTCCGGTGACCGGACATACCTTGGTCTCTACGACGCGATTGATCCACACGGGCTCTCTGAGACCGGCCCTGGCCAGACCGAGCAGGCAGTCCTTCTCGTCTTGCGTCATCTTAGCTCTCCTTCTTGAGTCTTACGTACACGGCGGTGACGTCGGCTCCGTAGGCGGGGCAGACGATGATCCTCTCAGAGAGGCCGTCCGGACCGCGCTCTCCGCTCTCGCCGCAGATGAAGGGCGAGTGGATGCCACGGATCTGATCCAGCACTCTCAGCAGGACGTCTCTCTGAGCCGTCACATCCTCCAGAGTCTCGGTCATGCCCGCACCTCGACGTAGACGTCACAGCGCTGGGCGTACAGCAGGTCGATGTCACGAGCTCCGGAGAAGTCGATCATCTTGGCGAAGGGATTGTTCCGACCGAGGCGACCACGAACACGCAGCCGGAGCCGATCGCGAAGAGTGGAGTCCTCGAAGCCGGTCCGCTTGGACCACGCCTTGGCCCGTTGATTCTGCTCCCTGACGAAAGCCTGATACATCGGAATCAGGCCGTCCGGATCGATCGGCTCGCCGGCGACCACTGGCAGAGTG
>Ga0214921_10002725_pt1 | contig 28159 bp, 33 predicted proteins | sample LL1505_MetaG_FD_177992 | JGI IMG/M metagenome (GOLD analysis project Ga0214921, IMG submission 177992) | Freshwater microbial communities from Lake Lanier, Atlanta, Georgia, United States - LL-1505 | ecosystem: Environmental > Aquatic > Freshwater > Lake | place: USA: Georgia | collected...
ACTTCCTCCCGGCGGTCTTCCCGATCCCGGTGTCGTTAATTTGGGTGGTAAGTTGCCGCCTGCGCCACAAAACACGGCACTTGTTCCTCGTTTTATGCGAGGTGCTGGAGATGTTATGGGTGGCGTTATGACTTCTGCGACTGATCCTTTGCGTTATGCAGGTAAAGAAATGTACAGACAATTACTTAGCTCTGGTGCGCAACAAGATCCTGAAGTTCTTAAGCGTTTAAAGAAACGCGAAGAAGAATCTAGTCCTTGGGATATTCAATAATATGACACAAGAACAATACAAATGGCTTAAGGATAATAACTATGATCCGACCGTTTACGATGTAGATGATCAGGGTAATATCTTTGAGAATCCTATTAACGCGCCTGAGCCTCAAAGAGAAGTAATGTCTGTGCCTCGTGCATTTGGCACTTCTTTCTTGGGTAATTTGTTGCCTGCTGGAGCGGGTCTTGGTGCTGGTTCTCTTCTTGCACCTTTGGCTTTGTCCAATCCTTGGACTGGCATTCCCGCTGTGATCGCTGGCAGTATGGCTGCGGCATACGGAACAGGCAAAGGACAACAGGCTTTGTTGGAAAACTATGCGCCTGAAGCTGCCGCAGAAATGCAAAGAGCTGAGACAGATCAGCCTGTTGCTTCATGGGCTGGCGGAGCTGCTCCGGCTCTTCTAACCTTTAAACCGTCGTTTAAAGGTATCTCAGGACTGAGTGCGCCGTTGATGCGTGGTCGTGACACCTTTACTAGGTTTGATCCTGCGACAACTGCTCGGTTTGTTCCGGCGGCTGTAGACGTGGGCGTTAATGCGGCTAGTGCTGGAGCTGGTCAGCTTGTTAATATGAGCGAGGGTGGAGATTTTTCGCTACCTCGATTTGCAGCAGATACTGCCTTTGGATCTATTGTGTCTAACCCCAATGCGCTTGGTAGGCGTATGGGATTCCCTTCTTTGACTCCTCAAAGAGGTCCAGTCAATAGGCTTGATCTAGCAGGTGAGAATGCTCGTCGTGCAGATAATGCGGCATTGGCTGAAGACGTAGTCGCTTCTGATCGTGCTACAGAGTTACTGGGTAAAGAACCTTCCAGAAGTGGTCCAATGTTTGGTCCGGATGCGCGTAGATTTGAACTCGCTGAGAATCAACGTGCAATCAATGAAGCATTCGATAAACTAGGAATTGAGAAGAACCCTGAAACTATTCAGGACTTTGTCAATGATCCTATGTTGAGCAGCTTCCGTGATGATCCTCAGGCTGTGTTGGATTATGTTTCAGAAAAGACTGGGCTAAAATCACGTAGTGAAATTGAAGCTGCTGCTAATGAAGCTCGTCGCGCATCAGAAGCATTTGAAACTGAATATGCTGGAAAACCCACAGAGTTTGAGGCAAAACCTACCGAAAAACCTATTGATCCTCGTCGTGTTTCTGTAGCAGAAAATCGCAAAGCTATCGAAGAAGTTCTGGCCAAAATGAAAGCTGCTCCGCCAGAGGAGTTTCTGCAGGATCTTGCAAATGATCCAATCATTGGAAATCTTCGAGACGATCCTCAGGCATTTCAAGACTTCATTGGGCAAAGGGCTGAGAAGTATTTGGAGAAGTCTTGGCAGACGTCTATGGACGACATCAACAGGATCAGTAAGAATCTTGAAGAAGGCTTCGGCAAGGAAGAAGTTGCTGAGTTTGATCGTGCACAAGTTCGTCGTGAAGAAGCTAGGAATCTAGGAATAAAAGATATTCAGCCTGCACGAGATGCTGCTGAAGAGATTCGTCAACGCTTTCAGCGTCCTGTTGAAGAAGGACCTTCAAGGATCACACAAGAGGATCTTGATGTGGCTGCAGAGATCGCTGCTCGTCGTGGCCTCAAGCTTACGTTTGCAGATCTTAAAGGTAATCGTGGTAGGTTTCAGATTGAAACGGCTGATGGTGTTCCATTGATTGAGATTGATCCTAGTGCGGCCACGCGTGACACAGCGATTCATGAGATAGGTCATGACGTTTACGAGCGGTCAGTTGGAGAAGGAATGCGTAAAGGTCTGGTGGCTACGGCCGAAGACTCACCGGTGTATAAGGCTGAGTATGAAGCTCGAATTAACGCGCGAGATAAGGAAGGCAATCTTACTCACACTGAAACACAAGCTCGTGATATCGCGCTTGAGGAAGGTTTGATTCAGGCCTTTGGTGAAGCTTATCCTAACGTCAAGACGGGAGCAATTCGTCAATGGTTTAATGCGATAAAAGCTTCGATGAAGGATCTTGTGGGGATGAAGCTTTCTCCAGAAGATGCCTCAGCGTATCTATACTATCTGACAAATGAATCTGTGCCTTGGAAGGGTGTGGCGGTGGCGAAGGGTGGTGGTGGCGTTGAAGGTGAGGAAAGGATGCAGCGTGCACAGCAGGAGACGCCTGAGTTTAAGAACTGGTTCGGCGAGAGTAAGGTTGTCGATGCTGATGGGAAGCCTTTGGTTGTTTATCATGGGACTCCTTATGGTAAATTCTCAGAGCGCGCTGATTCTATCAATGCCACGAGACAAGATATGCTGGCGGCTCGCACTAAGGCAGAAGAAAATTGGGATGCTTCAGCTGATTTGCTTGTGGAAACGCGAAAAAAATATGGCAGATTCTCTGATAATCCAGAATCATTACGCGCTAGAGAATTATATGAGTCCGCTCTTAAAGATCTAGAGGCTGCTAAACGCAATATACCTTATGAAGAAGAACCCGGCGATGTTTTTAGATATACGCAGCAGCAAGATAGAGGTTATCTTGGTAAAGGTTTTTACTTTACGGCTAATAAAAACGAAGCTACCGGATATAGCGGAACTTCGTATAGAAATCGTGAAGCAGGTGAACAAATATCTCCTTATGTCTATGAAACTTATCTAAGTATTAAAAATCCGTATACTGGAAATGAACCTATTGTAGCACCTAAGACTGAAGCAAGTGCCGAATACAGATTAAGTGGCATTAAAGATATTGATGCACGTCAAAAAGAACAGAGTCGCATAATGCGAGAGCGTTTAATTGAATCTGGTTTTGATGGAGTAATTCGTGATTCTGGTGATGGTGTTGAATATGTAGCTTTCTATCCTGAACAGATCAAATCTGCCACAGAAAACAAAGGCACCTTTGATCCGCTGAATAAAGACATCCGCTATCAACGTCCTACAGTGGGCCAAGCTAAGGACATGGCTCAAGAGACTCTTAACCGCGTCAGTAAGTTTGCAGAGATTGATAATCTTGAGTCGCGTGGCGGTATTCATGCCGTCGTTGCAAAAGGAATGAGGGCTTTCTATGCCACGCGGAGCTTCATGGAAGGCAGGCCTCAAGCTTTTGAGAAAGCAATGTATGATTTGTCGCCTGAGCTTCGAGTGATGCTTGGTAAACATATCGGACAAGAGTTTGATCAACAGCGTTTCATTAAGCCGTCGAGCGAAATCGCTGCGGCCTATAACGAATATCGTAATGAGTGGCAGAAGTTCTGGCCCACTGAGACAAACAAAGCTGGTCATACTATCCGCGCAGCAGGAGGTCAGCGTGCGCGTTTGACTGATCCTTACTATGGACCCTTCCATATGTGGAATGATAACGTGCGCGATATCATGACTAATAAACAAGGGTCGCCTGAGTACGTTAAGTTGCAAGATGACTACATTAAGCAACACGTGCAGGCGCATCAACAACGAGGCATTCCTCTGCAAGAAGCTCAGACTCGGGCCGCTGCTGAATTTGCTGATGAAGTTAGGACCATGTCTGTGCCTTATGATCCGACCGCGGCAGGGACTTTCGCGGGCGCTCGTAAGGCGCAGGGCATTCCTTTGCCTGAATCATGGCGCGAGTATGATATCGTAAAGCTTATTAAGAGTTATGATCGCCGCTCAGCTATTGACTTTGCGATGCAGGAACACTTGGAGAGATCGCCGGAAATTATGGCGGCGTTGGGAGCTAAGACGTTCTTCAACGATCAACCGATTCCGGCGCAGATTCAAGCAGCTATTCCGAATATCTCTACGGACAAGAGTGTGCAGTCTATCTTGCGTGAGATGAGCGGTCAGCCCGCTTTTAGGCCTGATAGTGTAGGAGCGGGAGCGTCTCGTTCTATCGGTGCGCTGACTATCGGCACTGTCTCAAAGGCAACTGAGGTTCCTACGACTATGATCGCAGGGCTTCGTTATCTACAGATGAGTGATTATCTGCCGGGCACAATGAAGTTTATTGAGAAGCTTGCAGATTGGTCGGCATTGCAAGAGCGTTCTTATGCGTCTGGTTTGAATAAGCGTGATTCCTCACAGAATATGCGTCAAGTTTCTGGTGTGGCTGAGAATGCTGCGGGTTTCTTAAACAAGTTTGCAGAAAAAGTTTCTTCTGTGACTGGTTTGAATGCGCTTGAAGGTGCTGCACGTACGATGGCTCAGGGTTGGGGCGAGGTGTTAGTGCAGATCAACAAGAACAAAGCAGCAACGGGCGACAAAGACGCTGTTCGGATGCTTGACACGCTCAGTCCTGATTGGCGCACGCGTTCGGATGCAGATCTTGCTGCGCAGTTTGGTAAGCTGATGCAGGGTTCTTATGACATGACGCAGCTTCCCGCGTGGATGCTTGAGAGTGGCGCTGCGCCTTATCTGACATGGATGAAGTGGAGCGCAGGACAATACAGCAACTTCGTAAAGTTTGCAATCGAGCCTGCGCTACAGGGTAACGTGAAGCCTTTGCTTGGTCACTTGCTTATCGGTGTGATGGGTGGCGCGGCTGTCGATCAGATCCGTGAGTGGATGAATAACCGCGAAGGTCGCGACGTGAATTGGAGCGAGCTTGAGAGTTGGATGCAGCAGAATCAAGGACAGCTTGGTGCTGAGGGAATGAAGCAGTTGAGTGTGAAGCTTCTCAACATGGTGCAAAGTGTCGGCACGTTTGGTATTGCGGGCGATTTAGCTAAGATGGTTACGACGGCGTATGTTGGAGGTACGGCTCAGGGTATGGCGACTGCGCCAGTGGCGAATGCTGTGTTTGATACGAGTAAGAAAGTAGCTGCGGCATTGAAAGCGATTGACGATGGTGAAGACTTCGGCTTGGTGCTGCGTCAGGCGATGGGTGATATTGCTCAGACGCACATTCAGGTTGCTCGTGTGGGTAGGAATTGGTTGGATGAACAGGAGAATCTGCGTTATGATGATCGTCGTCAGCGTAGGTTGTTTGATGAGTTGACGGGCGCACCTACGCAAGCTGGGACGTTCTCTGTGAACTATGGGAACTTAGCTGAGAGAGCGTTTGAACGGGGTGAGATTACGGAGAAGACCGGCGAAGAGGCATTCAATCTGGTGTCGCGTGCAAGAGCAGAAGCAACATCACCAGAAGATTATGCGAGCCGGATTAGAAAGTTGAAGACTAGTCAGAATGCTATCATGCCTTCGCTGGAGAGACAGCCTATGAAAGCCGCACGCTATCTAAGCTTTGTCGAAGGCGCAGAGCCAGGAAAAGGAAGTGAGACACTAAAGCGATACTATACAAGACAGAATGAAGACAAGTATCGCAAGAGTTTGATAGAAGGAATGTCTGGGATACGATAAATTAAGACAACAAATTTAACAAAACAAAAAACCCGCTCTGCTTATCACAGGGCGGGTTTTCTTTTTTTTTTACTTACAGGATGTACCAATCTTCAGCAAACATGTCGAGCTGTGAGGGCAACCAAGGCTCACGCGCTTTGGTAATGTAAGCTACAGGTTGTATTCTTGGATACTCTATGTAAATGTAAGGTACTGTCATTTTACTATGAGCATCAGGCGTCTGCACCTGTAGGTATATTTGATCATTAGACCACCAAACACGGGACACACGTCGCCCGTTCTTCAACGCTTCCAGTGCTTGCTGGAAGTTTAGTTCTGTTGTTTTTTCCATGTGTTTAGTATTGTTGTTTCTCTTCTTCTAACTTCTTCATCACTATCCCACCGCCACAGGCCGCATAGCCTGCGAGATCATGCCAGTTCTCAAGGTTGTCTATGTTGTTGATAAGGCGCGAGACTTTGAACAAGCACATCATCGCGGCCACATCCTTCGAGTCGATAGGTCCGTTGAGATATGAACTCCACAGCGACGCAATCACCTTGAAGTTATCTTCTGCATCCCCGTGCGTCACGTTGCGATCTCTACACACCAAGCCTTCTACGACCTTGAGAAACTCTTGGCGGCGTTCTACGTTACTCCTTTCACTTTGCGACATATTGTTCAACTCCTTCTAGTCTGATTAGTTTGATACGATCCATCGTGACTAGATCATCTAGCACACGGCGGAGTTCGTCGGGTGTCTTCAGTGCCTGATAGAACCTGACAAAGATTGATTTCTTGGTTGTGCCTTGCGTTGTCTTGATGTAGCGCCAGATATCTTCTGAGATCTTTGCGCTCTCGTTGCGGCCCATTCCTACGAAGGGAATGTGCATATCCTTTTCGAGACGTGCAAGATGGGCTGTGGCTTCTTCGGTATCTTCGCGTGTGATGATCATGTCCGTCGTGCGGGCAAAGTGTACGGCGAACAGGATCTTCTGATGATGGAGATTCTTGCGGCCATAATACTCGTCGAGCATCGGATGCTTGTTCGTGTGGACTGAGGAAGGATTAACTTCGAAGTGTTCGTGGATGTATTCTTTGGCCTCGTCGTTTAGAATGACAGGTCCATAGAGCTTGTTGAGTTCCCGAATGTAAGACTGCAGGCGAGCTTTCGCGGCCTTCTGTTCCTCCGAAAGCGGAGGAATGGAATATAGATGGAAACGCTTCTCGATTCCATAGACGATAATCGTACGAGCCATAAAGCCGTCAGAGAGAATGTCTTGATTCTGTAGACTTTGAAACTTGCCGAGTGTCGTGTTGCCCAGCAGGCTGATACACATATTTGTGCAGAAGTCTGTATCGCTGTGCTTAAGTTTTCGGACGTACTTCTTTCCACCGTTATAAGCTTCGAGAAGAAAGTCGGAGAGTTGTTCTGCATTTTTCTTAAAGATAGATGTTAGCTCGTCGAGGATGAAGACGAGAGAGCTGTGATGATAGGCTTTGCGTCTGTTCTGTTCATCGACATAACGATGGAGATAGGCGACCTTTGAAGTCTCCATTGTGAATTGCTCGAAGGTCGTGCTGTTGGGCGCGATATAGATAAGAGGCTGTCGTGAGCCTCCTCGTGTGGACTCTGCGTCCTCGCCGAGAAGATCGGCCGCGAGATCGTTCTCGGGCGACTTGATATCGGCAGGGATTTCGAGTAGGTCTTTCATCGGAGTCGTAATGAGCGACTTGCCCGCCGAAGCAGGTCCGATGAAAGCGATGTATTGATTGGGAAATACTGCGTGAAAGTCTAAGTCTCCAAACCAAACGCGCCTTTGAAGGGCGGCACCGATCATGAAATAGAATGCAGCGTCGACAAAAGGCTGCGGGCTTTGTACGTCCTTTGTGTACAAGCACCAGTCTTCATATAGGCTCATGTAAGTAAGCGAGTCTCACAGAGTTCTTACGGATTTGTAGTGTGGTTATTACGTCGAAACCTTCTAGCTTTTCAAAGTTCGGATCGAACTCGCTGGGCAGGTGAGTCTCGTGTACAATAACGACCGAAGGCGGCGGCAGGTTAGGCGGCCACTCTTTGATCTTCTCGCGGATCGCATTCACGATCTGAGTTATTCGGTCGTTCGTCTGGCGCATAAATCGGAGGGAGCTTTTATTGGGCCACTGTTAAGGTAAGTCTCTCATGCCTTGTGGATTAGAGGCAGAGAACTTTCCCCAGTTCTTTCCGGCTTGGGCTTCTGATTTCATAGTGAAGTTCATTCCATCTCGGCCGGTGAGAGATATTGCGAGGCATTCCTGCATGTGCTTCGCTGTTGTGCCGATATCATTATCGAGTACCAACGCCAGAAAAGAGTCATGTTTATTGTTAATCGCCGGTAGCGTATTGCTTGGGCGTTCTCTGTTATACCGATTAATCGCGGCGTGAGTGATACAGCCCACGGTGGATTGAGGAATCCATGAGATGCCTTCCCTGATATAAGAGTCAGTAATAGTTCTCTCGAACCGACGCGGATAGTTAAATAGATTCCGGAGCTCACGTTTAGCTCTAATGTTAAATTCAATTTCATCTTGCCATTCTATGATTTCGGGGAACAGTGATGCGAAGAATCCGAGGAATGTTTTACATTCTTGGAGGGATAGAGTCAATGTGCCGTGACTTTGTTTGAGTGTCTGAAGCTGGAAGGTCCGCTCACGCATCCTATAAGAGGAAGCATGGCAGACCATCTTGCCGATTTTGTATTCTTTATCGCTGGATTTGATTGCCTTGTCGAGAGGCTTCCAGTCTGGCTCTTGTCTTAGCTCGCTCGGCGATAGGGATTTCCAATAGCTCGGACTTTTTCCGGCGAGAGGCCAGATGTTTTGCATACTCTCACAGAAGATATGCAGCGCGATGAAGGTATGGGGCTTGATACCCACGCTGAAGAGCTCTCGGTATTTGCCGGGGCGTGTGAGATAGGCTACGATGAGAGCCTCTGCGCCGCTTTGGTCGCACTGGACGAAGCTCATGCCCGGCGGTGCGATATAGATATCGAGAGCTTCTTTGTCTGGATTTTGTAGGTTAGCTCCGTAGTTGCCCAAGAATTGGCCAGAGGCGAGGCGAAAGCTTCCTGTGCCCGCCACTTTAAGAGATGTCAGACAGTGGATATGTGGTTGTTGAGGCATATGTTAAACGTCGTCACGCCATCCAATAAACGACGCATTGAACGGGCGACCGTCGTCTGTGAGGTTGAGATACTTGATCGTTGCTTTCTTTTGGAAGTGATAGTTAGGTGCAATATACTCTTCGCGTTCCTCGTCGGTGAAGCCCGTCCCGACCTCAAAGCTTACGCCCCTTGAAGTGATGAACTTAAGTGCGCCTAGCTTACCTTTGCACTTACCTTCCGTCGAGACGACGCGCCCAATGCATTCGAACTCGTCGTCGAGAAATGCCTTGCGCTTCTGCAGGTTCATCGTCGGGCGGTCTTTCTCGCCCTGCGGCATATAAGAACCGAACACGCTCTTCAGCATCTGGCCTTCGTAGTTGAGGGCGAGATACTTTTCATAAGCCTTATCGAGATCAATGCGTGACTTGCAGATTTCCCAGTCTACGAGATACATTCCGGCCGATAAGTAATCGTCGCGGAGAATCTTGTCTAGCATAAGCATACGCGTCATGGCGTTGAACTTAGGCTCTACGATGTCGAATGCGTTGAAGGTTATCTTATGGGCATTAGGGCCGGGATGTATGCGAGTGACTGCCACTGCGCTATTGATAGCCTGAAGGCTCATGCCGTGACAATACAACTCGCCGTCGATGATGTAGTCTGTCTTTGGCGGAACGATGTGCGCGAGGACCAAATCATTCCACCGCTTGCCGTCTCGTGAATAAAAGCCTTGGCCGGGAAGATACATACATCTTAGGCCGTTAAGCTTTGGCATTGAGATCACGTGGCCAAACTTCGATGCGTCATACACATTAGCGCGCATGAACGAGGCTGCGATTGATTCGTCTTTTATTTTAATGTCTTGCATAATTTTAATATTCCCAAATCCACTGTTGAAATCCTAGCATACCCTTAAGCTTCACCATACGACGCATCTCGAAGATCACGTCGATGGCTACGTTCTTAGGGTGTTTGATCTTGATCTTATAGAGCGCATCCCCGGCGACAGAGGGTGCGCCTTTGTCTGTTGTCTTTTCTGGTTTATATCTTAGCTGCTGATGGAGATACTTAACGACCTGATCCGGACTGCCGGGATTGAGGTCGAAGCCAACGAGGATCTTGAGGACCCTGTTAAGTTGCTTATAGCGTTCTTCACATCGTCTGACTATATACCCTCTTTTAACGGGATCGAAGTGCATTCCGTGGAGAGACATGAAGGCGTAGTCTGCGAGGGATCGACTAGCTTGATCGACAGAGTCTTGAAGTCCAGCGTCGTTTCGGCAGACTTCAATCTGACCGTAGTAAATCTCTCGGAGGACAATAACGTCTTTAACATTGTAAGCGCGGAGCTGCTCAAATTGTGCTCGATTGCGAGGATCAAAGTTCCCTGCTTCATCTTTGTGGAAGGGTCGGTTAGAAAAAAGCGTTGTTTGATGGGCCAGAGACTTTTCAGCCTCCGGAAAGATTCGATGGCCTGCGACCATGGTGTCATAGATATCATGGCCGAAAGGAATCTTGTAGAAGGCGGCGAGAAAGCATAGGTCAAAGAGGGCGTTGTGTATGACGACTCTGCGTTTCTTTAGCTCTCTTATGAACCGCGCAAAAAATACAACGCCAACGTTAAGATTGCCTCCCCAATCATAAACAGGGATAGAATAAACAGGAGACGCTCCGCACGCGATCGCAAGACAGGTGAGCGTGTTCGTCTTGGGGTGAGTCTCAATGTCGAAGAAGATTGGACCTTCGTGGTCGAAGACACTTGTGCATTGGTCTGCTCGCTGGCAGTTGTAGACTTGGGGTTCAGGTTGAACTTTTTGCGGGTCATAAGTTAGGAGTTTCTTGATGTCTTGGGCGAACCAGAAAGAATAGTTACTGCGCTTCGTGGGGCTTGTGCTTTTGCCGTCGTCTTTGTCTAGCGCATCTTCATTGTCATTATCTCCATCCAAAGCATCTTCCATAGCCCATGCGTCAACACAGTCTTGCGGCCAATAGGTTACGATGTATTGGGTCTTGTTGGCTGAGGTATAGACTACGCCGCGAAAGGCATCGAGGGTTTTATCTTTGGCGAGCGGCAGATAATCTAGGGCTTTGGCTCCGGCAAAGATGATCTTCTTGATTCCGCTTGGCTTGTTGGAGTTCTTGAAGAAGTCGTCTGCAAAGGTTACAAAAATAGCAGATGGATTATCCAAGTCAAGATTATGATGAGCCAACACAGAACGAACAAAATCTCCGGCGGGTCCGAGAAGGATGCCGTTGTTTTCTTTATCAAATCGCGAAGGTCCATGGAGTACGAGGGCTATCATTAGGTGGTTAATTTTAGAGAAAATAAAAGGCAGACTTTATCCGGTCTGCCAGCGGTGCGATTGGGGATATGTCTTACAAAAGAAACCTCTTAGAAAGTCTCGCGGTCTCTCTAAGAGGCGCATGTCTACTCGATAGTAACCATTCTATCTGATAGACTTAAAATGCAGACAGGAGAGAGGCAACGCCTTTGACCTGCGAGAAATCAAACTGAGTGTTGTATCGCTTGATGATAGCCTCACCGTTCTCGTCGCGCTTGGCGAACTTGATATCGCGGCTGTTGGAGGGATCGTCGCTGACATACTCGGGCTGAGACTGAACGAGCATATTGAAGGCGTGACCTTGCAGAGTGGACAGAACCTCAGCCACATCTACGTCGGAGTAATCTTCGGGGAGATTGTCATACAGACCGACAACCTGCAGCGGCGCGGCAAGAAGCTCAAGCGCAGAGTCCACGCCGTTCTTGTTCTCTAACATGATGTACATATTGCCCTTCGAACCGAGGGTCTTATAGGTTGTACCGTTGGCGATAGCAGTCTCGGGCGCAACGATCTCGCACTCACAGACAACCATCTTGAATCCCTTACCGCTCTGGCGGGTCTCGGTGCGGTGGACAAGAACCTTGTACACGTTGGCGGGGATGAATCCGATCTTGACTTCAGTACCTTTTTTCATTTTAGTTTTGTTTGTTTGTTTGTTATTGACTAACACTATCACCGACAAATGGGGAGGAGCTTTCTGTGGGCCAATTCTTAAGGCTTCAGAAGTTCTACTGCTACTTTGTTCAACGCCTTGACTACGCAATTCTCCATGGGATTAGGCAAGCCCCAGAAGATAGGAGTCTTCGCGGTGGTCACGCCGTCGGTCTGCGTGGCGAAGAAGTATTGGATTGTGTCGCTGCCTTTTTCCTTCTTAGCATAGACAGACCACACAGCGAGGCACTCAGACTCGATGCCTTTGTTTGCCCACTCTTTACCTTGGACATAGAGACGGCGGCGAGTTGTCATGCTGCCATCGAGGCCTTGAATAGGAACGATCTCTTCGAGGCCAGTGATGATCACGGTTTTATCCAACGACTTGAGGTTAGTACACAACGCTTGAATGCCATCGTTGTAGTTCTTCCAGATGTCAAAGCCCTTGTAGATTTGTTCACATTTAACTTGCAACTGATCAATCGCGGCGGTGATAGAGTCGATCACGACGAGATCTTTCGTGGTGTCTTTCTTCAGCTTGTTTAGCTCGACCGTGAGCTTATCATAGCTGTCGATCGGAACGACGAGCTTGTCGTCGCGCACACGAAAGGGCATACCTTTTCGCTCGGCATCGAAGATGACTGTGCGCGCGGGATCTACGTTGCGGAAGGATGTAGACTTGCCGCAACCACTCGGACCCACGAGGGCGATTAGGGTTCGTGGCCATTTAGGATTTTGTTTTTCTACAGGGATTGTTTCCATATGTTTTATTTTATTTTACTCACCAAAGTAGAGGCTGATACTTAGTTATAGAACACTCCGACAAAAATAGTTCAAGCTGCACGGCGTTCTGTGCAAAGCAGATACGCTTGAAAGGACAGCTCGGGCAGGCATTGCAAGCCTTGCCGCTAGGCGGCGGGAGCTTATCGTGGGCCAAGGCTTCGTTGATATCGTTGGAGAATGTGTCGATCTTATCTTTAATCTCGACCCCAAACTCTGTGAGTTGCTCCTCAGTGAAGCTCCAGTCTGGGCCAAGCCTCCACGCTGGGGCTGGCAGAGAGATCTGTACGATCAAAGTGCGGATCACCATGCGGCGATACCATGCAGAGTTTGCATAGTTGATATCGTCGCGGAAGATATCATAGGCAAACTTGTTGAAGATATAGTAGTAGAAAGAAAACTGCGTGTCGCCTTCATAGCCCGCGACTGCGTCTTTAAATGCGTACTTGCGTGTGGTCTTATAGTCGGTGATCTGAACGATCCCGGCGGGCGTTACAGATAGCACGTCTACTGTGCCCATGTATGCGAAGCCCGGTCGGTCGACGACTGGGATGTTGAAGTGAAACTCAGCTCCTCGATTGTCTCCGAACTTTAGAGGCTGTGGGAGAGAAGACAAAGGCGCAGCGGTTAGGGCTTTGCGAATCTGATCTTGATCCTTTACTGGAAGGTTCTTCTCCTTCGCCGCTTTGAACGCCTCCATACAGGCATCTTGCCACTTCTCTCCGCTGCGATCAAAGGCTACGTTCTCTGCGAACTTATGGATGATCTTGCCGACGGTCAAGGCGGTGATGTCTTCGGTGGGCTTGAGGCCGAGGAAGACTGTGAAGAACCAACGGCGCGGACACGCTGAGATCTTTAGGCCAGAAGCGTTGATTGGAATGACAGAGGGAATGCCTTCGTTCGGCAGATCTTTATAGGATAGTTTCATTGAGGATTTGGGATTTGTATAACACCGAATAGTGAGATTCGTCGTTGAGGTTTTGAGGATTGCTTACTGTTTGTATCACTGGCACCCAGGCATTCGTTGCCCCGATGAGGTTATACATATTCACACCGCCGATTTGTTTGTCAAAATTTCTACAGAAATCATTATAACTTCGCGTATGTGTGAAAAAATATTTACATCGCGTGGCAAGTTTCAACAAGCAATAGATCACTTCATTAGGTGGCATGTGTTGCATTACTGTCACCTCATAGAGAAGATCATATTTATCGGAAAGCTTATTCAGATCATCAAACAATAGATTCTTAACCGGAGTCCGCATAAGCATTTCAGGCAGATCATATCCGTGAACTACTCTAAATAGTTTCTGAAGATAAGATTGATTGCGCCCAAAGCCCACTCCGAAATCGAGAACTTTATCTGTTGCATTTATATTTTTGAGAAAAGAAAATATCGCTTGATCAATTTCTTGATGGCTAGTATATGATTGCGTTATTGTGTTCCAAGAAACATGAAGATTTTGTGCGATTCCATCATGCGTAGAATTTTTTATAAAGGATTGCCAACCGTCTTTTTGAAAGTTTAGATTCATAATTAAAGGAGAGGGCTTTTTAGGCTAACCCCAAGCCAAGATTATTTTTTGAACTTAAAGTTCTGTGTCTGATTGATGATGGCTTGAACGTCTATGCCTTTAAGCAGAGGGTCGTTAAGGAGCGAAGCGAGATCGGTGCCGGTCGGGCGTGTATGGGGAAAATGCTGAAGGAGAAAGCGTTCGAGTTCTTTGTCTGTCATCTCTTCGACTGGCTTTGGTAGGCCGAGAAGGAGATCGAGTTCGTTGAGAGATTGATTGCTCATAGGTTATAGAACAATACAACAAAGTTTCTTGTGAATGATGAAGGTATCTGTTATATCCTTGCGAGCTTCTTCTGGCGTGGGATATAGCATACCTGAGAACCACTGTCCGTTCATGCTGTATTGATAGCAATAGAAGTAATGCTTCTTTGGCGCTGCGCGTTCTTCTTCTACGACGGTGGCGTTGATGGGGATCTCATTGGTGGTTTCTATAGTCTTCATATAGGTTTGTAAATCTGTCCGCTCTTTGTCTGATAGTGCTCGGGAGTTTAGCAAGAGTGTAATCTCTGCGGGCGTAAGCTGTAAGTCCAATATTCCACGCGGCGTAAACATCCCGTGGGTTTGGATGCTTGGTTCCTTGGGCGAGGCAGAGCTTGAGTTCAAGCCAGCATAGATGCGCCTTAGCGCAGCGCCTCGCTTCTGCTGGAACATGGCGCATATCTTTCTCGTCAGGGAAATGCTGTCGCCAGACGGCGCGTTTGATTTGATAGCGTGAGAGTTCACCGTGTCGGCCTTTGGCTTTGTCATTGTCGTTGCTTTCGATTTGGCTGATCGCCCTTAATTTAGCATCGAAGTCTTGATGCAGCGCAATGAGTGTTGTTTCCGTGGCGAGGATTGTTATGGCTAGCATAAGAGATTTCATAGCGGTGGCCAGAAGTAAGGTAGATTGTCTGGGACATTTGGAAAGTGTGGTCTGTAGTAGTCTGCTTTCTTGCGGATCAGATTACTCTGATGCGTCTTGTGTAGATAAGACCCGAGCCAATGAGGCTGGATGACGTAAGGATATGTGAGAATCTCTTTCTCGAAATGAGGGAGTAAGCTGTCTTGATAGCCACGGCGGCGTGCTTCTTGACAGATCTTGATGGAGTACAGACAGAGCCACGCTGGATAGTTTTTAACCATCTTGACGGCGGGATGACTGCGCCAGCCAGTTGACTTGCCTTGGATTGTGTTGAGAATTTGATAGCTCTCGACCCTTTGTTTCATGAGTCGCTGGGTATCTAGCACGCGAGCAGACTGTTCGATGTCTGCGTAGGGTAGGAAGATTTGCATTTTGTGGTTGTGTTTTATTTATCACTCCAGACCCTTCAACATCTCCTCACTCATCTTCATCGCGATGAGTTCGGTGGGCGTGGTCTCGATGATGATTGTGTTGTCCTGCATGGCGAGTTGACGGGCGAACTTCTCCGCACTTGAAGTATAGTTCTGCCAGCTTGCCTGTGATCCGATCTCGCCGCTGTTGACGAATGAGATGATCTCTTCGCGGAAGATCTCTTCGTTGAATGTAAAGGGATCTTCATCGCTGCCGCCCATCAGCGGAGTCATTGCGTCGAGGATATTATCCACAGGTTCGACGAGTTCGATGATGAGGTTGACTTTGCGCACAGAGATCTGGACTTTCTCGGAGAGCTCAGACACGAGAGGGATATCGTCTTCGTGGATTTGGCCACGAAGAATCCCTGCGCCCTTGTCTACGAGGAATGCTTTGCCCTGTGACAGGCGAGCACGTACAGTTTGAGGCTGCTGTCTTAGCGTGAGTGTGTTGATTGTAGCTTTCTTAGAAGGGATCTTACTCAACTTCACGACCATCTGCGCGAACTGAATCGCGTGCTTTAGATCATAGTATGGCCAGCCTTGCTTGCGCTCGGTCTTGTTGAGTAGATGGTCGGCTTGCTTCATCAAGTCGACTGGGTCGTGTTGGGGTGGTGGATTTGTTGGGGTGAATATGTTCATTGTTGGTTTTGGTTTTCTTTTCTTCCTATCTCTTCTCCTTTAAGAATAACTTCTACTATACATACGTCTCCATAGTCAGCATGCTCACGGAAGAGTTCGATCTCACGTTCCAGCCGCTTGATGCGCTCCTTCAAACCACGCACCACAGCCACTCCCTGCTCGACATCATCGGTTCCTAGCAGTTCGCGGAACTCCTCACGGAGCTTGTAATGCTGATCAGCCTGTCGTCGCGCCGTGTCGCGCTCTGCGATGAGTAGGCGGATACGATCATTGGCCGCGTTGAGTTCGCGTTCCATTCGCTTCATCTCAACAGTAAATTCATACACTGAGTGCGTAGTTTTCCATGCCTTATCCGTCCTCGGTGTATCGCTGACCAATTTGTTGACGTCACCAATATGGTTCACGGCTTATCCTCCTTGGCTTTGCGCCATTTTGAAACAGTGTGCTGCACGGCATCCAACCGCTCATCGCGCAGCCATGCCTCCATCTTATCCCCCGCCTCCTCCAGCCGCTTGATGCGGTGATTGGCTTCGTTTAGTTCCTCTTTCGCCTTGTCCACTCCACGCTTCTCCGCTGTCGTCATCAGTTCATGTTGAAGACTGATTGTTTTGTTGGCTTCGTTGAGTTCGCGTTCGAGTTTCAGGCCTTCAGTTAATAGATATGATTCAGTGCAATCTTCCTGTGCCTTACGAAGCGCAAGGTTCATCCTCGGGGTGTCACTCATTTGCACTCCCTCGCTCGCAGCATGGCGTCGGCTATTTCATAAGCCTTACCAGATGCATTCTCTAAGCCCCATCCTCTGACAATCAATGCCTCTATCGCCTTACCGGCAAAGTAGTCTCTCATTGAGATACCATGGTAATTGATTGATGGAGTAATTCCGTCCCATTGCGTTTTATGTTGAAACGCCGGTCCTCCGTCACTGACCATTTTGTTGGTGTCACCAATACGGTTGCTCATTTCGCCTCCTCCACAATAAAATCAAAGTTCATTTGCCAACTATCACTCAGTCTGTTATATGTTTCCTTACCTATCTTCCATGTTCTTGGATCTCTTTTAGATTTGGTATGTCTACATTGTATAGTTACAGTATCCATATCTTTGAACGCCTTGTTTCTTAGCGTGTGATCGGGCGGCAGTTCATGCAGTTTGTATAGCATATTCAGGTAGTTCTAGTTCTCCGAGTTCTCTCTTTAGGAGAAGGTTTCTTAGAGCTCGAACATTCCCAAAGGAGAATGTCTCGTCGCCGAAGTGTTCGCGCTCGCCAATCGGTGTCCAGTTTTCTTCTGTGATGATAGCCGAGGCCACGCAGCGGATCTCTTGTACTCCACGATCCTTCAAGCTGAAGGTCTTCAAGCCGAGTTCGTTAATGCGGAAGTAAAGATCCTCTCTGAAGCTTCCTTCCTTTACCATCTTCAATAGGTCACGATTTGTAGCGAACACGAAGCGACATTGAATAGGTACAGGATCGACAGCCCCGACGGGCAAGACGGTCTTATCCTGCAGCACACGAAGCAACTTTGCTTGATGCGCCAGAGGCAGCTCGCCTATCTCGTCGAGGAACGCAGTGCCCTTGCCAACTGCGCGGAGGAAACCCACGTCGCCTCTGCTCTTTGCGCCGGTAAAGGCACCGGGCATATAGCCGAATAGCTCGCTTTGGAATAGCGTGTCCGTCAAGCCAGCCATGTTCATAGCCTTGAGAGGTTTGCGTTTGTGAGATAAGATACGCGCTACGAGTTCCTTGCCTGTACCACTTGGCCCTTCTATCAAGACGTTGTATTTCTGAAGCCCCTCTTCGGCGTAGGTTATTGCGGCCGTTAGCATACGCTTGGTCGCTGGGTCTTGCGTGGCATAGCATGATGCGATGCTGTGGATACTACTATCCTTCAAGGCATCGCCTGTGATCTTCAACACATCCTTGCGGATGTTATCGAGGAAGCTGTCGGCGGCTGTGGTATTGAGGACGTTTGCGTGGATGTTCATTTAGTTTTAGTTTTTGTTTTACGTTTACGATAGATAGGTGGCAGCGGATCTCTTAGCTTATAGGCTAAGATAGCTTTGCGTGTCAGCATCAGCTCATCCTTCTTTAGATAAGCCTCGTCAAGCGATCCGACTTTGTGCTTTGGTTTGTACTGCTCGCTTTGTTGAACGTTACTCATCTTCTTTTTAGTGCTATGATTTCATTCTGTAGCTTGAAGATATTGTCGGCGGCCTTGGTGAGTTGATTAGTTAGTCTTAAGATTTCTTTCTCAAAGTATGCACGATCTCTTGATTCTTTCTTGAGGTTACTGATCGTGCTCTTAGCCACGCCGAAGTGATCGCCGATCTGCTCTTGTGTGAGGTTGGGATTGTCCATGATATACTGTATGATGAAAGCCCGCTCTGCTTTGGTGAGGAAATAGGTATCGCGTTTCATTGTTGGGCTGGACATATTATTTATTCTTTATTTGTTTCTTGAGTTCTGCTATTCTGTCTTGGAGGATTTCTTTTTCTTTCATTAACCGCGCAATCTTTATCTCATAGCGTTCATACTGATCTGGCCTGCGATGGGTGTTAGAGATGATGGTGCGAGACACGCCAAAGTGCGCTGCGATCTTCTCTTGTGAGAGTTCGGGATGCGCTATCACATAATCCTTGATCTCTTTCTTCTGCTCGATCGTGAGATAGTAGTTCTTGCGGCCTATTGGATTGTTCTTTTTTTCGTACATATTGTTGGTTAATTGTTAGGAGTTTCTTCAGAGTCATCATCATCGTCATCGTCGTCGGCCTCGATCACGCCGGAGGATTCCTTCGCGGCGAGGTCGTCTTCTGTGAGCTTGACTATGGCGGCTCGCTTGCGGATAGCTATCTCTAACTCTCCGGCGAGGTCTACGTTGGATGAGCCAATCGCATCTACACTTTTAAGTTTGCGTGCAAGCTTAGGTGCCATATGGTCGCTGAGGATTGTGCCTTCAGGGACATAGATCTCTTGTGTTGTGTCTGTCAGGGTGGTGATTCGCACGCAGCGACCAAGAGCCTGTGCAAATTCCTCTGCCCAATAGGTCATCGTGCTCATGACCTTGCGGGGTTTAGTGTGCTGATAGCGATGATCCAGTGAGATGCCTGTGCCGCCGCTTGACAAGGTATAGATACAGAACTCAGTCGCACCATTGAGAAAGTCTTGCACGTTCTCGTGTCGTTCCTTCTGGTTCTGATTGTGTAGCTTCATCTCTCGTAGCTTCTCATTGCGCTGAGCGAATGCATCCTTCGTCATCTCTCGGAAGATACGCTCTGAGGTGTACTTAATTCCCTTGTGGAAAGCGCGGAACTCTTCCTTCGTGATGCCGATGTCTTCTGCCTTAGGCTTGCGCGCTTCCTCTTGGTTGTCGAGAATCCACATACCCATCTTGGCTGCGATCTCTGCGGCGCGGGTTTCTGGCAAGAGATCTTCTATCTTGATCTCTCGATTGCCACCCCAGATGAGAGAGATCTTTTTCTGTGTGAGATTCTTGCTCTTGAAATACTCAGACTCACAGAGCTTCATCACTAGCTCCTTGAGAGTCTCGACGAAACGAATAGCAATGACTGGCGCATAGCCATTTTGATGGGCATGAATTGCATCAGCGACCCACGTGTCTACGGTGGCAAGCTCGGCCGCTCGGGCCATCACCATGAAGGCAACCATGACTTGACCTTGTGGATCTATTGAGCGGCCTGTGCGTTCAAGAGATTCAAGATAGTTCTTCATGGCATTCTTCATCATGTTCTGATTGATCGGATCAGTGATCTCAAAGAGCTTGACTTTGTTGAGAGCCTTGACCTTCTGCGGATCGCCCGGTGGCTTGACGAAGCGGTCGCCGAGAGCTGCGCCCCAGCGTTCGAGGGCGGCAGCATTTGCACTGCGCGGATCTGCACCCAGCGTGAGAGTGCGAGCGAACTCTGGGAATGTCTCTCTGTTTATGGGCCGTGCGCCATAAGACACGCCCATTGCGAGTGTCATGAACATCGTGTCCCACACTGTGACGGCGGGCGTGGCTGACGTGAAGACCCACTTGATAGATGGGAACTGAAGGAATGCGTCGAGATATTTAGTTCTCTTGCTCTTCTCCTTCTTGATCTCTTGACACTCGTCGAGAATGATGAGTCTTGGAGCGGCGCTCTCGGGCAGGTTAAAGCGTACGACCTTAGTCGCTTGCCCGAAGATCTCTATCGTTTCTTCTTTGAAGAAGTTACGGTTCTTCGTGGAGAACACTTCGTTGTATGACCACACATCTACGGCAAGACCCACAGCTTCGAGACCTAACTTCTTGAGTGTCTCTCTGAAGTCTAGCACGACAGACTTCTTCGTGATGATTAGGATGGGCGGAAAGAGACCGAGAAAGTTACAGAACTTTTTAGGGTCATGCTTCTGTAGCCACAGTGCAAGGCCTGCTGCGATCCAGCTCTTGCCTTTGCCTGTGCCGAGAGGAACAAGTGCGCCTCTTTGATTGTTGTTGTAGAGCACGTCGAGCAATGCGCCAATGGCTTTCTTTTGCTGTGGTTTAAAATCTAAACCACCCGGAAGCTTGATGTCGATGGCTGTGTATGTTCTGCGTTCTCTTAAGGCTAACTCTTCCGCGAGGCGAAGAGCTTCCTTCTGCTGGCGCGACGGGGCAGCGTTGACCCAGCCTTGTAGAAACCCCAACAGCGTGGCATAGTCTAGCTTGACGGTTGGGATTGTGGCGAGGCTTAGTTCTTTCTGTAAGAAGTCCCAATCATAAGCTTCCTTGCGGTATAGATCAGTGAGCTTCTTGGCTTGCGACCGGGCGGTCGTGAGGGCGGTCTGCTGTAGGCGATCCTCGTTGCTTGTATAGGTAGGCTCTGTAGATGGGGCTTTTCTTATCCCCGTCGGTGTTGAGAATATGTTCATGTTATAGATCCATTAGCTTCGCGATCACTTCTTCAGCGTTCTTGAAACCATATGCGGTTGGCGTGCGGCTGATGAGAGATACGTACTCGCCGAAGACAATGCTCTCTGCTGTGGGTTTGTCAAGCTCTGTGTATGAGCGATTGATTGCATCGCGTTTGTTGAGAAGTGGCGTTAACTTTTTCTGAAGCGCCATCATTTGATCTTCAAGATCCTGTCTCAACAGGACGTTCTTCTTCGTGGCTTTGTCCATCTTGTTCTTCAGCCGGGCTGCTTCCTTCTGGCACTTGTTCTGTAGTTGTTTGTTCATGGTTATTTAGTTTATCTATGACACCGCGAGTGTCTACTATCTTGATGACTTCTTCGATTGGAAAGTAACAGTTGATATTGTTGAACGCACCCTTGAGTGCGTCGTTGAGCTGTCGGGATTTTGTCAGATAGACTTCTTCGCCTTGGCTTGTGATTGCGATGGCAACTTCTGTTGCTTTCTGCCGGGTGAAGAGCTTAGCTTTGGCGAGTGCGTCGCCGATGAGTTCGATGCGCAAGGCTTCTGCTTTCTTGAGGATATAGGATACATCAGAGGCAAGGTGGCTTGCACGTAGCGTCTTTCTGCGTTCGTCGGATAGGTTCCATTCGGTTGCATCCCACACGACGCTGTATGATAGTCCGTCTTCGTCGATTCTCTGAATATGGATATGCTCACCTGCGCAGTGAGCTTTGACCCAGTCCGCTGTTTCATTTGAAGTAACAATCGCATGGGCAAGATTATTCCCTGGAGTTCTTCGGATGAAGTTACTGCGCTCTGTATCGACATGACAGGCACAGGATGGGAACAACAATCCCCAGAGTTGATAGGTGTTGATTTGTTTTTCATCTTCGTCATCTGTGTTTTCATTTGGTTGAGTTTGTGGAGGCATAGACTTTTCTTAGGTGACTTGGTTGAATGCCTAGCTCTGCTCTGTACTTTGCGATGGTGCGCCGGGCGATTGTATTTTTGAGGAGAACGAAGATCTCTTCGTCGCTTAGGGGCCGTGATTTATCCTCACAAGCGATGATGTCTACTATCTGATTCTTTACACTGAGGTTAGACTGCATAGTGTTTTGTTCATGGTTTATTATGGCTGAGGTGAAGAAGAAGCGTAGTTCATAGTTGCCTCGTGGCGTGCTGATGTACTTGTTATGGACTGCGCGAGATACTGTGGTTTCATGGATCTCACAGACGGTGGCGATCTGCGCCATGATAAGCGGCCTGAGATCTTTGATGTCGCCGGTCTTGAAGAACTCTTGTTGATAGTCTACGATTGCTTTCGCGACGTTGTAGAGTGTGCTCTGTCTCTGCATGATAGACCTGATAAGAAACTTCCCGGCCTTTACCTTTTCGCGGATGTATTCTCTCTCGCCGGGCGGTAGCTTGTCGAGATAGTAGAGAACGCTTTGATTGATTTGAAAGACAGGCAATCGTTCGCGCGGGATATCTATCGTGCCGTCTTTGCGCAGAAAGATCTCTGGATCTTTGGGCTGATAGATAGATGTCGTGAATTCTGAAGCTGGGTTGTAGTTGAGCTTCGCGAGTTCCTTGTAGAGGTTCTCGATTGTGGTATAGGTTTCGTTGTATTTGCGGCTTAGGAGAGGGATCTGGCGACGAGTGAACAAGTCTTCGTCGTCTTGAAGTATTCGATATGCGAGACTGTCTGGTGAGAGCTGAAGACACAAGCAATCAGCTAGACCAAGCGCACCGAGGCCGCGAGGTTCGAGAGTGCGAATGAAACGCAAAGCATCACGTTGAGGCGTAGTCAATGAGTCAAGCTCGCCTGTGTAGAAACATCTGTCGTCGAGGAGATGTATTACTGAGATGTCGTGACCGGCAACGAGAAGTTCTCTCTCTAAGTATTCTTCCAGCGTATCCGACCGACCGGGATTATTCTCCAACGGAAACTCCTCTACGGCGGGAATAGGATAGGCAGAAGTCCACTGCATATCTTCCGGCAACTCTGCCTTGTCATTGCGAAAGAGAATGTCTTCTTCGCTCATGTCCTTGTCGAGAAGCTCTACGCAAGGATTATCGTTGATGAAGCTGGTCATCAACGCGTGCAAGTCACAGAGCGGTGCTTGTAGAAGCGCGAGGCTCTGTTGAAGTTGCGGACTGAGAACTAAACTTTGATTCTGGTGTATGTTTAGAGAGAACTTCATTTCTTATTTAAGGCAAAGAGCCTAAAGTGTGCCAAGTTTTGGCATAACGTAACTAAGCACACTTTAAAATCCTAAAGAAAAAGCCTCTGTAGATTGCTCCCACAGAGGCTCGTGATTGAAGTTGCTTTGCAGATTTACTTCGTGAGGAAGTAAAAATTAGACCTTGGCCTTCTTGGACTCGCGCTTGGCCTTTGCGGCGTTGAGTTCGTTGGCCTTGGCCAAGAGTTGAGCGAGCGATCCGATGAGATTGCTCTGCTTGGCAATGGCGGCTTCCTTGTCAGACACGCCCAGCGAGCGAGCAACGTCGTCGCTCCATTCGCCTGCCATAGAGAACACAATCGAGCCGATCTCAGAACGGATAGAGTCGATCTTCTTGAGGACAGACTTTTCGGTCTCGCGATCCGCGCTGACGCCGTATATATGAGCGGCGAAATAGTCGGGCGTGTTGCCCTTGCTGAGATAAGCCTCGCTAGCATCTTCGGCGATGTCGTTGAGATGCTCTTCGACCAAGTCGGTAAGAGCGTTAGAGACGCGCTTCGTTTCAGTGACACTACCGTCGTCGTTCTTGGTCTTGGTGATGTGCTCGGTCGGGATCTCAACGAGAGCTTCGCCGCGCTTGATGTAGTACTCAAGATGGCTGACTGCCAGAACCGGCTTTTGGAACGAGACGATGCGCTCCGCAGACTTGGCAGTCTTGCGAACGTGACGCTCTGCGGTGACAAAAACGGGATTGCCGTCGTTGTCGCTGGTGAATACTGAACCAGCAAAGCTGGCTACGAGTTCGAGGTTCTTAGTGCTGCTCATGATGTTTTGTATTTCTAAAGTGTTGGTAGTTTATTGGGATGTTTATGATCGCGCGACCTTAGACATTTCACTGTCACCAACGGGACGGTAAAGCGATAGAGCTTCTTGGATGCCAAGAATTATTCTCTACAAAAAGAAACCCTCCGTAGAGGGCTTTGCTTTGTAGAGACTAATTAGTTACCGCCGAGAATCTGGCCTATCTCGTAGTCTTCAAGGTGGAAGTCAAGACACATAATGTGAGTGTGCTTGATGTGGTTTATGTATGTATGTAAATCAAAAGATTTACATACAGGAACGAGGCAATAATGATAAGTGCCGTCGAGACTGGGAATGATTACGATCATAGTTTATGCATCTTTGATTGTGATTACACAAGTACCTGTCTGAAATGCACGGCCATTGGTGCCTTTTGCAGAACGCGCAGTAACACGCTTGTGCACCTTGAACACGTCAGGGTGCATTGGCTGAATACTTCCGCCTGTCTTGTGGCCGAAGTTAAGTGCGCCTTTGTAACTCCATTGAGGAGCGCATTTGATACAGCGCGAAAAGCCGAGAGACTTACGCTCTGGGTCTATTAAACAAAGACATCTCAAACAACGATTTGTCATAGTTTAAAACTCTTCATAACGTCCCATATCCCAGGCACTATCATCACCAACAGCCTCGTCACCGTAGAGGCGAAGTTCTTCTCTGATTTCTTCGAGTTCGTCTATTTGTTTGTCTTGTGGTTCTTGTTTCATATTGTTTAATGGTGATTTGGTTTGTGGCTCTCGACGAACTCTTTCGCAGTCAAAAGACTAACTTGGGCACCTGTCAATCTAAGATGCAAATCTCGATAAAGTTTAATGAGTGCAATTTTAACCGATGCATAGTTTGCATTGGTGTCTGTTGGAGGAACACAATTAATCCACAGATTTTGCACCGTAGTGCTCATGTAAGTTACCGAGTGAACCTCACGGATAGGTTCCATGTCTTCGATATGGACAGACAACGGAGCCTCTTCCAGCTTGTGAAAGAAGTGCGTTTCAAGAGTGCGTTCTGCCTCTTGTTTAGTTACTGTGATTTTCATATTTATTTAGGGAAGAAAGATTGACTCAACAAAGATGTAGAGTGCCCAAAACAAGACGCTTGTTCCGAGTGCGAGAAAGAGACCGATAAGAAGTTTTTCTAATTTTTTCATAACTTTAAATCCAATCAATTTTACTAGCAAAGCAAGCCCGTGCAATGCGAGAGACGCTCGGCTTATGACAAAGCCAAGCCTTTGCCTTGTGGACACTATCTTTATCTTTCTTAGCATTACGCTTACTCAAAGGCACAAGCAACTTGTGCATTTTGGATTGCTTCGAGGCAAAGTGCTTGCCTAGATTGACAGCGTTGAATCTGTCATATTGTTTTTGTTTATATGTTTTAGACATAACAAAGAACTAGACTTGTGTCTAGTCTTTGCCTTGTGGTGCGTGGATAGATTGAAGAATAGAAGACTCGAATAGAGTTATTTAGTGCGTGGATATTGCGTGGATAGTGATGCACTACAAGGCAAAGACTAAACACAAAAGCCTTGCGTGTCACCTATTGTAATTCCTTGTAAAAGACAAGGCAATAGCGCAAGACTTTTGATTTAGTTTGTCATTGGTTTTCTTTTGTAAGCTCAAAAGAGACCTTTTGACTAGTCTTTGTTTTTAGTGTTTCTATTATTTTAAATCCCTTTGAATAGTTTCTAAAGTAAAGGGAAAACTAACACTAAGAGCCTAGCTAGTTTTAAAACTAGCTAGTTTTTCTTTAGGTTCCGGTCTATTGCCAAGCCAACCTAAAGAGTCTCAAAGACTATTGGGCTTTTGTTTTTGTTCCTTTGTTTAATTGTCCCGCATTTAATCGGTTCACTCTTTCGCAGAGTCTAGACAATCTCTCAAAGACTACTAACAGCAGCCTTTCCCATTCAACGCAGGGAACACACAAGAGTTAATTCTCTCATATTGTAAGTTAATACTTCTAACGTCTCTTTAGTAAATGCGTTTGAGTTTTAAATCTTAACATTAGCTAAAAAGAGCCGGTTCTTATTATTATTTTAATAAGAGGGATTTACTTTCAACAAAACTACTTTGTCCGATTCTTTAGTGTTTCTCTTAACACTTTAGCTTTTCCCGCTACTAGGTTAAATGCGTTTCTACCGATTTACCTAGACTTTTAAGGCAATTTACACTTTGCCTTAATAGCTTCACGCTACTTCTAAAGAATTAGCCACTCCTTTGGAGTTTTAATCTCAAAGGCACGTTTTATTTATTTTAAATCCGGGTCTCTTATTTTATAAAACCGGGAATTTATAGGTTAGTTTCACTCTTCTAAAAACTCTTTAGAAGAGTGAGTGTTTTACTTCAATCAAACCGTCGCAGGAAGAGCCTTAAGAGCCTCTGCGTTGCTATCCCCTGTCTCAACGTCGCAAGCCTTTAGGAGGGCATTTAAACGCATCCCAAGGGCATTCGATATCGCGCTCAGGGCTTCCCATCTGGCGGTCTCTGCGTCCAAGAAACTCTTAGGACTTCCTTTGGCAAAAGAGCCTTTGACAATAGGGCTAATCGCAGAGCCTTTGGAAACACCTACCGCCTTTGCGCTATCTTTAAGAACTTCCACTTTGCCAATCTCGCGAAGGAAAGTTGCGGGATGGATTGCACAAAGAGAAACTAAATCCCTAACGAAAGGGATTACGGTTGAATTGATTGAATCTTTGTTTTGGATCATGTTAGTTTTTTATTTTAATTTTAAAACACTCAAAAGACGCATTTAAAAAAACGCTAATAATCTTAGAGTGAAACTAACCTATAAATATTTTAATGACTTGGTCTTTTTGGTTTAAAGGAAAACCAAAGAAAAAAGACTCTTAAAAAACACTACAATTCGCGCCTTCCGCTTTCGCAGAGGCTCTAACGTGTTTTCGGAAAAGAACAAAGACTGACAGTGACGACTAGAATCTATGGGCCAAAAACTGTCAACAAAAAAACAAAAACGTAACCTAACCTTAACCTAAACGTAACATAAACGTAACTTGACAAGGCTTTTAAGTATGGCAAAAGCCTTTAAATTAAGTAAAAAACGGGAATACTAAAGAAAACTCAAAAACTAGCAAGTTTTTTCTTTAAAAATTAGAAACGCTAATCCTAGAAAGCAAAAAGCTAATCCAAAAAAGCGAAAGAAAACGAACGTAAATCAGGGAAAACATTTGTAAATCTCAAAAAAAGCAAGCTTTTTATTTAGGTAGTTTTTTAGTTAATTTTAAAAATGTTATAAAATATGGATAATGCAGTCTAGTCTTTTTGGACTCATATTCATTTTAAGCTAAATAGCATATTAAGATAAAAAAAAATAAAAAATACACTAAATAACATATGAGAGTATTAAGTGTTAAAAAAAATATGTTATTCAACCTAATTTAGACACAAGCCCAAATTGACCTAGGGCTGTTATCCATATTTCCCACCGTTTAAAGCCTTCTGGTCTCGCTAATTTAGGATTTAACGCACAGGCGCACACCGTTATAACGTTATAACGTTATTTAACACTAACGTTACTATTTAACACTAACGTTATTTAACACTAACGTTATAACGTTACGGCTATTTAGTAATAACGTTAACGTTAACGTTACCGATAACGCCACTATTGTACAACAGAACGAAGGCCCGAACTTTTTGCGCAATATCCGAACATGCCTGCACACAGATTTTATTGATTTTTTAGGGCTAAAAGTGTATTCTTTCTCTGGCCTTTCTATTGCTTTAATCCTTTTATAATGAGCGATTTAATGATGCGTAATCAGATAGTTGGCCTGAGGCGCGCCGGAATGACGTGTGAAGAGATCTCTGTGGCGCTTGAGATAGATCCTGTTGTTGTTCGTATTGCACTAGAAGCAACTGGCGGCTCTGCTGTTCTGAGAAAAGAAGCCCTCAAAGAAGACGACATCACCGATGACGTGTCTGAAAGTGAAGCTAAAGAGATGATGGGCATCATCAAGAACATAGCGCGCGATGAAGACTCTGGCGTATATGCCCGGCTGAACGCGGCTAAGTATGCCCACGGCGCAAAGCGGGGTTATCATAAGCGTCATCTCGATCTTAACGTGGGCTCTGGCGAGCTATTGCTTAAGATCAACGAAGCCTATATGTCTGCGTCTATGCGTGCAAGAGCGGCCTTAAGCGGCCAATCTCTCACCGCCAAAGAACTCACCGTCATCGAGGCCCCAACAACCGTAGAGGCGTTCGTCAAAGAAACCATTAAGGAAACCCCAGCTAACCAATCCCCAATC